>ERZ772816.150-NODE-150-length-79573-cov-26.925350_pt1 | contig 79573 bp, 67 predicted proteins | sample MGYA00511359_ERZ772816 | MGnify/ENA primary metagenome ERZ772816 (study PRJEB29015, sample SAMEA2737710) | human gut metagenome | biome: human gut; feature: human-associated habitat; material: faeces | place: China | collected 2012 ...
TAATTTTACCAGAACTGTAAAAGAACCCTGAAGAAATGAAATTTCGAATTCTAAAGTAGTTACAGGGAATCGTGATTCAGTCATATGACGAGAAAGTGTGGTTGGGTCAATGAAATTCTTAAAAGAGTAACCTTAGAAAGATATGAAAACAGAAGAAAGGAAATAATACATAGAAAGGGAAGAGATTTACAGAAACTGGCAGGAAAAAAACTTCATATAGATAAAAATCTCAAAGAGAGGTATAGTCCCATGGATGAGATAGTTTAAAAGCGAGTATCGAAAACCAAGAAAAGATGGATCGATACTCGCTTATTTATGTTGTCATGCATCAGCAGTTTTTGTTTTCAGTCTTTCTAGTCCAGTCCTTCCAGATCAAATGGCGGCGTATATTCTTCTTTCGCACTGCTTTTTTCCTGCATAAATCCCTGTTCCAGACCAAGTGCGATGGCTTCATTTAATACTTTTTCATACTCAAAGGTGGTGATCCGACGGCTGATTTCCGGAAATTCACTGCCGCCTGGGTTTGCTTTTGCTGCGCGGAAAAATGGTGTGTACTGGCTTAGCAGGCTGATATAGTACTGACCTTTTGGAAGCTTATCATGGATCCAGTGCAAAAGCCGGATGGAGTCTTCTCTGGCACCGGGAAGTACCATATGGCGGATGATCACACCGGACTGCATGATTCCATCAGAATCCAGAACCGGAGCCCCGGTCTGGCGGACCATCTGGGTGATGGCTTCTGATGCGTGGTCAAAATAGTTTTTAGCCTGAGAGTAACGGCTGGAAAGGGCTGTATCATAATATTTTAGATCCGGAAGCCAGATATCCACATAATCCTTCAGCGCCTCGATCGTTTCCGTCCGTTCATAACCGCCGCAGTTGTAGACAACAGGAATGCTCAGCCGGTCTTTGACAAGATCCAGTGCCGGGATGATCCAGGGCAGAAAATGGGTGGCGGTTACCAGGCTTATGTTGTTGGCACCCTGATCCTGAAGGCGCAAAAAGACATTGGCCAGCTCACGTGCAGTCAGTGTTTTGCCGTATAGGTCGCGGCTGATCTTGTGATTCTGGCAGAAGCAGCAGCGCAGGGTACATCCGCTGAAAAATACGGTGCCGCTTCCCCGGGTGCCGCTGATGCAGGGCTCTTCCCAGAAGTGCAGGGCCGCGCGGGCGGCTTTCAGGGTGCCGCCCGCCCCGCAAAAGCCTGTCTGCCCGGCGGCACGGTCTGCGCCGCAGCGGCGGGGGCAGAGGGTACAGGAGACAGGCGGCATTGTGGAAATGTTTTGAGACATATTGTCCAACTCCTATGAGAAAGAATCATATTAAATTATCCGAGGCTATTATATCATTTTTGCCCCCGCAAGTGGTATACTAAGATTGAATATTGCATGTCATGCAAGAATACTACATGATCTGGAGGACACCATGCGTACAGAGACCGAAGAGATCCGGGACAACCTGAAATATCTGAGCCTTCTGGCCCGGGACTATCCCTCGCAGGCAGCGGCCGCCAGCGAGATCATCAGCACACAGGCACTGCTCAAGCTGCCCAAAGGCACCGAGCACTTCATGAGCGACCTGCACGGCGAGAACGAGGCGTTCGTACATATCCTGAACTCCGCTTCCGGCGTCATCCGCGAAAAGGTGGACATTGTGCTGGGGGATACCGTGCCGGAGGGGACGCGGGCCGAGCTGGCGACTCTGATCTATTATCCGAACGAGAAGCTGCCCCAGCTCAAGGAGCGCTGCGCCGACGAGGAAGCGCTGGAACAGTGGTACAGTGAGACGCTGCTGCGGCTCATCGACATCTGCCGTCTTGTCTCTTCCAAGCACACCCGGGAGCACGTCCGGGCCTGCCTGCCGTCCAGCTGCGGTTACATTCTGGATGAGCTGCTCCACGCCCACTTCGAGGACCACGACAAAGACCTCTACTACGGCCAGATCGTCGGCAGCATCATCGAGAATGGCCGCGCCGATAAGTTCATCGTCCGCCTCTGCGAGCTCATCAAGCGGCTGGCCGTGGACAAGCTCCACATCGTGGGCGACCTGTTCGACCGCGGCCCCCGCCCCGACGTCATCCTTGACCTGCTGATGCGCCACCACGATGTGGACATCCAGTGGGGCAACCACGACGTGGTCTGGATGGGCGCGGCGGCCGGCAGTCCCATCTGCATCTGCACGGTGCTGAAGACCACCCTCGCTTACCACAACCACGGCATGGTGGAGGACTGCTACGGCATCAACCTCCGCCACCTGCAGCGGATGGCCGAGCAGTTCTACGGCGACGACGACTTGACCATCTGGATGCCTCACACCGACACTGCCCGCGGCCCCTACACCCCCGGTATGCTCCATCGCTGCGCCGTCATGCATAAGGCCATCACCATCCTGATGCTCAAGCTCGAGTGTCAGGTCATCGACCGCAACCCGGATTTCAAGATGCAGGACCGCGACTTCCTGCGCCGCATCAACTGGGAGAAGGGGACCGTCATGGTGAACGGCAGGGAGTACCCCATGCGGGATATGTCTTTCCCGACGGTAGACCCCGCCGACCCCACCGCGCTGAACAGCGACGAGAAGGTGGTGCTGCAAAAGCTGGTGCAGTCCTTCCGCCAGAGCGAGAAATTACAGCAGCACGTCGAGTTCCTGTACGCCAAGGGCAGTGTCTACCACATCGAGAACGGCAACCTGCTCTACCACGGCGCTGTGCCGATGACGAAGAAAGGCACCTTCGCTGTGGAGCGGTTCGAGGGCCACGCCTACTCGGGCCGCGCCCTCATGGACTATTGCGACGAGCGCGCCCGCCGGGGCTACTTTGCCCCCGAGGGCAGCGCCGCCCGCCAGAGCGGACAGGATTTTCTGTGGTATCTGTGGTGCGGCAAGCTGTCGCCCCTGTATGGCCGCAGCGCCATGACCACCTTCGAGCGGCTGTATGTCGAAGACGCTTCCACCCACACCGAGGTAAAGGACCCCTATTATACATGGTATAATGAGGAAGCTGTCTGCCGCCGCATCCTCGCCGAGTTCGGCCTGCCCGGCACCAGCCACATCGTCAACGGCCATGTCCCCGTGCAGGAGAAGAAGGGCGAGAGTCCCATCAAGGGCGGCGGACGCCTCGTGGTCATCGACGGCGGTTTCTGCCGCGCCTACCACGAAAAGACCGGCATCGCGGGCTACACGCTGGTCTATTCCAGCCGCACCATGTCCCTGCGCACCCACCAGCCCTTCGAGAGCGCCGAAAAGGCTGTGAACGAGAATCTGGACATCCTCTCCCAGAAGAACATCCTCGAGACGGAGAACCACCGCATCCTTGTGGAGGAGACGGACGAGGGCGAGATCCTGCGGGAGAAGGTCCACGACCTCAAACAGCTGGTCCGGGCCTATCAGCTGGGCTGGATCAAGGAGACCCGCTGCGACGACAGTGTGTGGTAAGCAACGGCAAATGTAAAATTTTCCTGAAAATAAGAGACAAAACCCGAGAATAATAGAAAAGAAACTGGGCAAAACAGAAAATAATCGACGAGCGTGCATTGGGGCTTTGCTTTTTGCTGGAAGTTGTGTATAATAAAGTAGCTGTAATTGTGTCAACTGGTTGTGAGCTTTGTACAGCGAGAAGGAATAACGTACCTTGAACTGACCTTTTGGGCCTGCGGGGAGCGGGCCTGTGACAAGGAGATCATAAAATTGGAAAAGTTTGTTATTACGGGCGGTAAGCCCCTGCACGGCGAAGTCATCATCTCCGGCGCGAAGAATGCGGCTGTGGGCATCCTGCCCGCTACCATTCTGGCAGCGGACGTCTGCGTCATCGAGAACCTGCCGGACATCAGCGATGTGGCGGTGAGCCTCAAGATCCTCAGCGTGCTGGGCGCTAAGGTCCGGATGCTGAACAAGAACACCTACGAGATCGACACCACCCATCTGACCGGCACCAACGTCCCCGACGACCTGTCCCGCCAGATGCGCGCCAGCTACTATTTCCTCGGCGCACTGCTGTCCCGCTTCGGCAAGGCCGAGGTGGCCATGCCCGGCGGCTGCAACCTCGGCCCCCGCCCCATCGACCAGCACCTGAAGGTGTTCAGCGCTCTGGGCGCAGAGGACAGTGTGGACTACGGCATGATCACCGTCCACGCCGACGAGCTGAACGGCGCTCATATCTTCTTTGATAAGGTGAGCGTGGGCGCTACCATGAACGGTATGCTCTCCGCTGTCATGGCCAAGGGTCAGACCATTCTGGAAAACTGTGCCAAGGAGCCCCATGTGGTCGATCTGGCCAACTTCCTGAATATGTGCGGCGCTGATGTGCGCGGCGCAGGCACCGATGTCATCAAGGTGCGCGGCGTCGAGCAGATGCACGGCTGCACCTACAGCATCATCCCCGACCAGATCGAGGCCGGCAGCTACATGGTGGCTGCAGCGGCCACCGGCGGCGATGTGCTGGTGAAGAATGTCACCCCCAAGCACCTCGAGCCTATCACCGCAAAGCTCCGCCGTGCGGGCATTGAGGTGGAGGAGTTTGACGATGCTGTGCGGGTTCGCCGCACCGGCGACATCCTGCCCCTCAAGATCAACACCATGCCCCACCCGGGCTTCCCCACCGATATGCAGCCCCTGATGGGCGTTCTGCTCAGCGTGGCAAAGGGTACTTCCACCGTCACCGAGAGCGTGTGGGACAACCGCTTCCGCTATGTGGACGAGCTGCGCAAGATGGGCGCGAATGTCCAGGTGGACGGTCAGGTGGCCGTGTTCGAGGGCGTGGAGAAGCTTTCTCCCGCTCCGCTCCGCGCTTCCGACCTGCGCGCCGGTGCAGCGATGGTCGTTGCAGCCCTGATGGCCGACGGCACCAGCGAGATCGAGGAGATCGGCCATATCGAGCGCGGCTACGAGAACATCGTGGAGAAGCTGCGCGGCCTCGGTGCTGACATCAGGAAGGTGGAGCGGATGCCCGCTGCACTGGAACAGGCTCTGTAATTAGAAAAACCTCTCCGTCACGCCTGCGGCGTGCCGCCTCCCCCTGTCGAGGGGAGGCATTGGCAGTCCGTCAGGTCCCTGCGTTTTTATGACTGCGCAGCAGACGGAGAGGTTTTATTTGTTGAGGTTTATCATGTCTGAATTCATCTCTCTTTATTCCGGTTCCTCCGGCAACAGCAGCGTCGTGCGCTGTGGGGAGCGGTATCTCATCGTGGATATGGGCAAAGGCGTCCGCACCACCGGCACAGCCCTCAAGGAGCTGGAGCTGAACATCTCCGACTGCGACGGCATTCTTGTCACCCATGAGCACAGCGACCATGTGAAGGGCCTTTCCACCTTCCTGAAAAAATATCCGCTGCCGGTGTACGGTGCAGAGGAGACGCTGGAATTTCTGGACGCAAACGGGGTCGTTCCCGCCACTTGCGACCTGACGGCCCTGACGCCGGGCAGGGAAGAGGACATCGGTGTCTTCGGGGTCAAAGCTTTCCCCACCAGCCACGACGTCCCCTGTGTGGGCTACCGCATCCACACCCCCGACGAGAAGACCATGACCATCGCCACCGACCTCGGTGTGCTGACTCCTGCTGTACATGAAGCCCTCTCCGGCTGCGACCTTGTGGCCCTCGAGAGCAACTACGACCTGCACATGCTCCGCAGCGGGCCGTACCCCTACTATCTGCGCGCCCGCATCGAGTCGGTCCGGGGCCACCTCTCCAACGACGAGTGCGCGGCAAAGCTGCTGGAACTCATCCAGGAGGGCTGCAAGAAGTTTGCCCTCTGCCACCTCTCGCAGGAGAACAACACCCCTATGCTGGCGCTGCAGACCGTCTTTTCCACCCTCGGTACGGCGGGCGTCGTACCGGACAAGGATTGTATCGTCCAGACCCAGCGGCGGAACGAAGTGAGCCCCGCGCTGGCGTTCTGACACTATAAAACCAGAGCAGGAAAAGGAGAAAAGAGCCTATGTCGTACATCATGGCGCTGGACGCCGGAACCACCTCGAACCGCTGCATCCTGTTCAACAAAGCGGGTGAGATCTGCAGCGTCGCGCAGAAGGAATTTGCCCAGTATTACCCGAGACCCGGCTGGGTGGAACACGACGCCAATGAGATCTGGGCCACCCAGCTGGGCGTGGCCCTCTCGGCCATGAACAAAGTCGGCGCCCGGGCCGAGGACATCGCCGCCATCGGCATCACCAACCAGCGGGAGACCACCATCGTCTGGGACAAGGAGACCGGGGAACCCATCTGCCACGCCATCGTCTGGCAGTGCCGCCGCACCAGCGAATACTGCGACGAGCTGAAAGCCCGGGGCCTGACGGAGAAATTCCGGCAGAAGACCGGCCTCATCATCGACGCCTATTTCTCGGCCACCAAGCTCAAGTGGATACTGGATCATATCCCCGGCGCCCGCGAAAGGGCCGAGCGGGGAGAACTGCTCTTCGGCACCGTGGAGACCTGGCTCATCTGGAAGCTGACCTGCGGAAAACTGCACGTCACCGACTATACCAACGCCAGCCGCACCATGATGTTCAACATCCACACGCTGGAATGGGACGACGAGATCCTGCAGGAGCTGAACATCCCGAAATGTATGCTCCCGAAGCCAGTGCCGTCCAGCAGCTTTTATGAGTACGCTGACCCGATGCACTTCGGCGGCGAGATAAAAATTGCCGGTGCGGCAGGCGACCAGCAGGCAGCCCTCTTCGGCCAGACCTGCTTTGCCTCCGGCGAGGCGAAGAACACCTTCGGCACCGGCGGCTTTTTGCTCATGAACACCGGTGAGACGCCGGTCACATCCCGGAACGGCCTTGTCACCACCATCGCCTGCGGCCCCGACGGCAGGGTGAATTATGCGCTGGAAGGCTCTATTTTCGTGGCCGGTGCGGCCATCCAGTGGCTCCGCGATGAGCTGCGCCTGCTGGAAGAGGCCCGCGACTCCGAGTATATGGCTCAGAAGGTGAAGGACACCAACGGCTGCTACGTCGTGCCGGCCTTCACCGGCCTCGGCGCGCCCCACTGGGACCAGTACGCCCGCGGCACCATCGTGGGCCTCACCCGGGGCTGCAACAAGTACCACATCATCCGCGCCACGCTGGACAGCATCTGCTATCAGGTCAACGACGTCCTCCGCGCCATGGCGGCGGACTCCGGCATCGCCATGAAATCTCTCCGGGTGGACGGCGGCGCGTCGGCTAATAACTACCTCATGCAGACCATGGCCGACATCAGCGACCTCGAAGTCAAACGCCCCCGCTGCGTGGAAACGACGGCGCTGGGCGCGGCCTATCTGGCCGGCCTCGCCGTAGGCTACTGGCAGTCCGCCGAGGACATCACCCGCAACTGGTCGGTGGACCGCGTGTTCCGCCCGGCCATCTCGGAAGAGGAACGCACCAAGCGCATCAAGGGCTGGAATAAGGCTGTCCGCTGCGCCTATCACTGGGCCAGGGACGAAGAGGAATAAGAAGAAAAACAAAACGGCCGGAGTTGCCTGACGAGTAACTCCGGCCGTTTTTTGTTATTAGGCAGCTTGAGCGAGGGAAAACCACGGCTCGCAGAGAACATAACGCTCCGACGAACCGTGGTTTGAATTTATATCATCTTAAAGTATCCCTTTTCAGGAGTCGATCTTGCCCTTGGAAAGTGCGATGACACATTCAGTATGACTTTCATTGTCCAAACACAGATCAATGTCGCTTTCAACGATAGGCAGTCGGAATTTGATGGATTTGAGCCACTGACCGTTGGGCTGACGCTCCGGGTAGATCTGAATTTCAGAAATCAGATGTTCCATCAGCTTTTTGCGTTCAAGGGGATTCATCACATTGTAGAGCTTTTCAAAGCAGATGAGAACTTTGTAAATGTTATCGCCTGTGATTTTATCCGCTTCGATAGCCTGCTTCTTTGCCCGGGCATCCTCATATTCGCCGACGATCTGGTAGTCGTTGAAGTCTGCATAGGCTTTCATGCGAGCTTTCTGTGCATCCAGCGAATAGCCATCGATCTGCATGGCCGTAGAAACACGGGTGTAAATGTAAACCTATGTCTTTTCCTGTGACATAAAAACCTCACAAAATGGTTATTTGTTGTCTGTTTTCTGCTCCAGAAACTTAATGGAATCCAGATAATCCTGCTCCACATCGCTGAGGGTTTTAGCCTTGTATTTCCGATATTCGGTAGTAGCTTTGTCCACTGCCTGCTTGTGGGTCACACTGCCATTGCCAATAAGCAGCTGCTCGCCGCTCATAGTCAGAATACGGTCAAGGTGGTTTGCCCAATCCTGCATGGTCATGGGCTGTTCACGTTCTGCCTGACGCTCGGCAAAATCCAGATAACCGGAAACCAACTGCCCCATAGCACGAAGCTCTTTCTCGTTCAGATAGTTTTTGGCGATAGTGGCTTCTCGTAAAGTGGGCTGGTTTCCTGCGAAAGTGGTCAGACCCATAAATTCCTTTTCGGCATCTGCACGGTTGTAAATGACCTCAGCGGCAGTCTGACCGTGGATGGCATAATGGATTTTATTTTGAACCTTTTTGAAGAACTGGACAGATATTTCGGCTTTCGGGTCATAGTCGATGCTGGTTGCATAGATTTCCAGAACCTGACGGTAGAACACCTTTTCGGAAGCACGGATGTCACGGATGCGTTCTAACAGCTCTTTGAAATATCCACCGCCGCCCAGATTTTTCAGGCGTTCGTCATCCAGCGCAAATCCCTTGCGCATATATTCCTTCAGGATGCCAGTTGCCCAGATACGGAACTGTGTGCCTCGTTTGGATTTGACACGATAACCAACAGAAATAATGACGTCAAGATTGTAGAATTCGACCTGATAGGTCTTTCCGTCTGCGGCAGTTGTTGCAAATTTTGCAACAACTGAATCTCGTTCAAGCTCACCCTCTGCAAAAATGTTTTTGATGTGACGGGAAATTGTGGATTTGTCACGTTGGAACAACTCAGCCATCTGGTCAATGGAAAGCCAGACAGTGTCACCGTCAAAGGTAGTATCGATTTTGGTCAGGCCATCTTCTGTGGTGTAGATGATGATAGAATTTTTGGGAGAGTCATCTGGTCGATTCATTTTAAGCACCTCGTTCCGTGTATGTAATACAGTGGAGGGGAAGATCCTACCATTGTGTTGGGACAAATATTACAAGAAAATTATATCATGCTGCAAGAGCGGCATCAACCGTATCTTGTTGATTTTCGTTGTTGGTTGAGGATACGGCGTTGTCTATTCCCAAGACCGGTGCGTACTTCTCAATCACATCGGCTAGAAAGGTTGCGAATGCGCTCCATTCATCGAGTGTGGGCGCAGAGTATTTCGAAGGGACAGGGCTGGTTTCTGTACGGTGGCAATTATTCAATAGGCAACTACATTTCCTTGTAGCAGAACTTAGGACGTCCTGCAGATTCCTTCAGAAATGTTTCTGATCTATCCGATTAAAATTTTTAAGCGTTCCAGCTTTTCCTGTGCGTTCTCCTTCCGTAAGCTGACCCCAATGCATGAAATCGGAACGCACATTTCCAACAGGCGGTCATAGATTCGGGCGTGAGCAGTATCCTGTGGGTGCCGTATCTCGTCCAGTGTCAGATTGGTCGTGACGATCAGGGGCTTCCGGCTGCGGTAGCGACTGTCTACAATGTTGTAGATCTGTTCCAGTGCGTACTCGGTGCCACGCTCCATACCGAAATCGTCAATGATGAGCAGGGGATAGCGGCAGAGCTTGTCCACGACCTCATTCCGCTCGGAAAAGCTGCCGTTTAGCTCGTTCAGGATCCGGGCAAAGTTCGTCATGCGCACAGGCACCTCCTGAGCCATCAGAGCGTTCGCAATGCAGCCGGCAAGGAAACTCTTGCCCGTGCCGACACCGCCCCAGAGGAGCAGCCCGATGTTCTCTGAACGCATAGTCTGCCACTGCTCCACATAGCGGTGTGCATGGTGCATCTGCGGGCTGCGGCCATTGTCGTTTTCAAAGGCCCAGTCCAGCATTGACGGGTCAGAAAATCCCTCTGCTTTCAGCCGCCGCACAAGGTCGTTGTGCTTTTGCTGGCTGATAAGGGTTTCTTGTTTTTCTCGTTCCGTGCGCTGGCAGCTGCATTCAATGGGGTGCTTGTTCTTGGCCATCAGAGCGATGCCCTTTGCAAAGAATGCTTCTTTTGGGGTATGACATTTTCCGCAATAAAGCAGACCGTCCTTGCCATAATAATCTTCTGGATTTTCGGGAATACTGGAAACGGACTGTTCAAAAATTTTTTCAATCGTCTCTATAGACTTTCTCCTTCCTTGAATGTGTAGTCCGGGATGCCCGGTTCTTGCTTCTGTTCTGGTCTTTGCCGTTTCGCCCAGATGCGCAGGGTAGCGGCATGATCAGCGTATTTTTTGCCGGTAGACTGGATATAAGCCGAAAGCTGTTCGATTAGATCATCCAGCCCGGAGAAATCAGCTTTGAGTCGCCTGTACTCCTTTGCTGTTAAAAAGACATTTTGATATTCTCCAAAGGTCAAATGAGCGTCTGTTGTTCTTGTCAGGTGGCTATTTTTCAGGAGGTTCTTATTACGTTGGTTAGTGGAACACTTTTGTTCCGTGGAAGATATCATTTCTGTTCCATCGGATGGAACAGAATCGTTCCATGCAGGGGAACATTTTTGCGCTGTCGGAACTTTTACAAAGATGCTGTTGGGCACAGTAATGCGACCTCTTCTGCGCTCAATCAAATCGGCATCTTCCAGCGAGCGCAACGCACGTTTAATGCTCATAGTGCTGCATCGCAGAGCGTTGCTTAATGCAGAAAGAGGGAAAATCACATAGACGAAGCCGCGCTCATCCATCCAGTTGTTCTTTTGAGAAAGAGTTGCCCGGTCAAGCAGCAGGGTGTAGAGCAACTTCGCTGTGTGGCTCAAGTCGGTATCCAGCAGAAAGCGGGGATAGGGCAGATATTGCGGCAGCGGCATATTGGGTTTCAAATAATTTGAAATGGCATTCACCTCCGTTTTTACATCCGAATTAGTGCTAAACCGTTTGAGAGTTTTGGTTTCCATCATTGTTCAGACGATCTTTTACCGTCTGAAGATACCGACTGGCACGGTCGATAAAAATCAGCAGTTTCTCATTGTTCTTCGGTTCAGTAAGAATATCCAGGTATTCACGAAAGCACATTTCCTACCGCCGGACAAAATCCTCCTGCGCTCCCTGAATCTCGCACATCATGGCTTCGCCATCTGCCAAGCGGCGAGGTGAATAGATGCTCTTGACGGCATCCTTGAGATTCTGTTTTTCTTCCTTGTTGAGTCCTTTCTTATGCCCCTGAATGTCTTGCTTGAAGGTCGTTATAAACTCATTGCCCTTTGAAGGCGAAGAATACGAATCCGTGATACTGGAATCCCGTTCGCCTTTAGGCTTACGAAGCTCTGCCACAACTTCGGGACGCTTTTCCTTTGGAACCTTTGCAATCGAGGAAATTTCACGGTCGGTTGCCCGGATCTTTCCACTCAGGATTTCTTTCTGCGCTCCGGGTACTGCCTCCTCCGCAGCTTCCACACCTTTTGCAAATTGCTCTGCACGGTAAACATAACTTTCGGATGTTCCATGTTCCGCAGCGACCTTCGATCGTGAACCGTGCTTTGTGCGGTCTGGTTCATTTTGAACCAGACCACTTTCAGATGCCAAAGTATACTGATTGCCGTGAAACGATTTGATTTGCTTTTCCGTCTCTGCCTGCTTTCCGATCAGAAATTTTTTCTGTTCTGGGGTCAGGTTTCGCCGCCCAAGCTGATTTTTACAGATCCATACGAGTGCTTCATAACGGCTGGAAAATTCTTTTTCGATGACTTCAAATGGAATAAATGGATATTTCCGAAGAATTTGATAGCGTGTATGTCCATCCACAATATAGCCGTTCCACGTGATGATAGGATTCAGTACACGTTCTTCTTTTAGGATGTTCATTTCCAGTTGGTGGGTTTCCTCAAACGACGGAGGGTTGATTTGATTCTGGAACTCCGGATCGATTTTAAGCTGGCTCAGTTTTGTCATAGGCAAACCATCCTTTCTGAAATGAAATAGAATATCATTGTTCTTACGCCGTTCTCTCTGCATGGATTTCCTGCCCCCTTCCAGCGGCGTTTTCCGGCTCGCTCTTGCGGGGTCTTCGCCGGGTATCCCATGCAGACGGTCATGAGGTTTTCAAGGTTCGATGAAGGCTCTGAAATTAGATTAACACATTCATAGAAGATTTTTTAGGAGGTCGTACCTCCGGTTTTTGGTTATAAAAAAGCGGAAGTAGTGCTTCCGGTTTTCTGCTGTAAACCATTGAAAAAATTGTATCACATCGTAAATTTCATTTTTAGGAACTGGTAGTTCCGGTTTTTAAAAAATATGAAGTGAATTTCAAGGCAAAATCGGAACTATTGGTTCTGGTTTTGCGTATCAACGTAATTTCAAATTTTGAGTACCGTTCTCTCTGCATGGTGTTCCTGCCCCCTTTCGGCGGCGTTTTCCGGCTCTCCCACTTGGGGGTCATGGCCGGGTATCCCATGCAGACAGTCATTCAGTTTTCAAGGTTCGATGAGGAGCTGTAGAAAGCATAGCACAATCATACAAGCGTTTTTAGGACGTATCAGGTCCGGTTTTGAGGGAGAAAACCGGACTTGGGAGGTCCGGTTCTTGTGAACGGCTCTGGATAGAGCATATCATAATATCACTCAAATTTTTAGGAGGTGATACTTCCGCTTTTTGCCTTCAAAACCGGAAGTAATAGTTCCGGTTTGATGCAATATTGAATGAATCAACGCCGATTTTCATAGAACAAATTTTTCTCCAAGAAATTTGCTTATTCAGCGGTCGTTAAGGTGCGAAACTAGCGCATTCTTGTGCTGAACATCGGGTTTGGGCGAAGCCCAACAAATGTTTTGAAGCTGGATTTGTAAAATCGGATTCAAAAATTGCCAGTTGGTACCAACTCGCCCTGCTTGCGGCGGTTGCAAATGCGAAAATTTTTGTGCAGAAAAATAACCGCCAGCTTCAAGTTGAACTTGAAAGCTGACGGTCCTGATTGCAAAATGATTTTCAAATTTGGAAGGCACATTGAGAGGCTTTATAGCGCCCGCAAGCAGGGCAGACGTATATACATCGTCTGCATCTGCAAGCAATGTGTCTGTCTATACAAACACCATTTGCGTTGCAAAATACTTGTTGGGAAATCCCAAACCCTTGAACTGCATCCGTTGGATGCAGGATTAGCGTCTCCAAATGAGAAAGTATATGGTTCTAACACATTGTCAGCCATTGGTAAACAACTTTTTCCAGTCAAAAAAGAAAATAGCGATGATTAAAGATGAACATTGCAGAAAAATGTGATACAATAGAAAATGAAAATCCAAACAACAGGAGGAATCCCCTCGTGGCCAACAACGTGAACGTCAAAAAACTGGAAGCTGACCTGTGGGAGTCGGCAGATCTGCTGCGTGCAGGCTCTAAACTCACCTCGAACCAATACTGTATGCCGGTGTTGGGACTGATTTTTCTGCGGTATGCGTACAGCCGCTTCAAACTGGTGGAGCGGGAGATCCTGAAAGACCGTCCCGTGCGCGGCGGTCGGGTGCTGCCGGTGGAGCAAAGCGACTTTGCCGAAAAGAGTGCACTGTTTCTGCCCAAGGAGGCGCAGTACAATTACTTAGTCAATTTGCCCGCCAACATCCCGGAGCAGGGGCTGACCGGCATCGAGGGCAATCCTCTGAATAGTCTGGGCGAAGTGGTGAACAACGCCATGGAACTGGTGGAGCAGCAGAGCGAGCAGCTGCAGGGCGTTCTGCCGAAGGACTACACCATCTTCTCGGATGAACTGCTGGGGGAACTGCTGCGCATCTTCAACAATGATGCGTTGGACGATGTGGGCGGCGATGTGATCGGCCGTATCTACGAGTACTTTTTGAATAAGTTTGCCAAGAATGTGGCACAGGATGACGGCGTGTTCTTTACGCCGAAATCGCTGGTGAAGATGATCGTCAATGTACTGGAGCCGACGCACGGTATTTTGCTGGACCCGGCTTGCGGCAGCGGCGGTATGTTTGTGCAGACCGGCGACTTTGTAAACCATGCGGGCATGATCGCCAACAACACCATGACTTTCTACGGACAGGAAAAGGTGGAGTACAACGCCAAACTCTGCCTGATGAACATGGCCGTGCATGGCCTGACCGGCGTGATCAAGTCCGGCGATGAAGCCAATACCTTCTATCACGATGCCCACAACCTGAACGGCTGCTGCGACTATGTGATGGCAAATCCGCCGTTTAACGTGGATAAGGTCAAGTCGGAGTCGGCGCAGAGTGCCGGACGGTTGCCCTTTGGCCTGCCCGGTGTGAACAAGGCCAAGGAGATCGGCAACGCAAACTATCTGTGGGTGTCCTATTTCTACTCCTACCTGAACGAGCATGGCCGTGCGGGTTTTGTGATGGCGTCCTCGGCTACCGACAGTCAGGGCAAAGACAAGGACATCCGTGAAAAGCTCATCCAGACCGGCCATGTGGACGTGATGATGAGCGTGGGCAACAATTTCTTCTACACCAAAAGCCTGCCCTGTTCGCTGTGGTTTCTGGATAAGGGCAAGCCGGAACATCTGCTGGACACCGTATTGTTCATCGACGCCCGCAACTATTATACCGTGGTGGACCGCACCCAGAATGAGTGGAGCGACTGGCAGCTGAAGAACCTCAACGCCATTGTCTGGCTCTATCGCGGTGAAGAGGACAAGTACAAGGTGCTTCTGGCGGAGTATCACGCAGAACTGGCGGACGACCGTCCCTTTGCAGAGATTCAGGCCGCACTGGAACAAAACGTGCAGGCCAAGCGGGAAGAAGCCAAAGCCGCTGTGGAGGCAGCACCCCGTAAAGAGCGCAAGGCCACGCAGGAAAAGTTCGACAAGGCGCTGGAAGCCCTCAGCGAGAAGCTGTCCGTTGCCAAGGAGGCCGTCTGGCTCATCGAAAAGTTTGGCGAGGGCGTTTATCAGGACATTCCCGGTCTGTGCAAGGTGGCTAGCCGCGACACCATCCTCAACGAGAAAGGCGCATCCCTGACGCCCGGTGCCTATGTGGGCGTTGCACCTGTGGAGGATGACGGTGTGGATTTTGCCCAGCGGATGAAAAAGATCCACAAGGAACTGCTGGAATTGCAGGCAGAGTCCAACCGCCTGATGGAAACCATCTCGAAGAATCTGGAGGAGATGGGGGTATGATGTGGGAAAAAGTGAAACTGGGGGATATTGCAACGTGTATCCAGCCAGGGCCGTTTGGTTCGCAACTACATAACTCGGACTATTCAAAAGAGGGCACACCGATTATTATGCCCAAAGATATAGTTGGAGGAGCAATCGTACATTCAGGGTTGCTGAAAGTTTCAGAAGAACACGTTAAAAGATTGAGCAGGCACCAAGTATATGAAGGAAACTTGATGGTTGCTCGAAAAGGCGATGTCCGAAAGTGTGCTTATATTACAGCGAATGAAAACGGATGGATGACTGGAAGTGACTGCTTAAAGGTTGTTCTTGATGAATCAAAATGCTACCCGAAATTTATCTACTACCAATTAAGAAGTGAACATATCGGACGTTGGCTTGAAAAAGTTTCGATAGGCGCAACAATGCCTAGCCTAAATACAGGATTGTTGAGTGGAATTGAGATGGTGCTTCCGCCAATAGAAATTCAAAAGCAAATTGCAGGCATTCTCTCTGCTTACGACGATCTGATTGAAAACAACCAGAAACAAATCAAACTGCTGGAAGAAGCCGCTCAGCGGCTTTATAAAGAGTGGTTTGTGGATTTGCACATTCCGGGGCATGAAAACACGAAAATTGTGGATGGCGTGCCGGAGGGGTGGAATGAAAAAACATTGTCTCAGGTTGCAAATGTGATTATGGGTCAAAGTCCAAAGTCTGAGTTTTATAATTCGGAGAAAAAAGGATTACCATTTCACCAGAGGGTTGGCAGCTATGGTGTGCGGTTCGTGATGGATGATATTTATTCTACATCGTATACTCGAATAGCAGAACCAAACAGTATTCTTTTTAGTGTTCGGGCACCAGTGGGAAGACTGAATATTACTAAGAATAAAGTTGTGATTGGACGAGGTCTTGCGGCAATAAATCAAACGGATGGATGTCAAAGCTATCTGTATTACCTATTGAAAAACAAGTTCTTCAAAGATAATATTGTTGGAAATGGCTCTATCTTTGCGTCTGTTTCGAAAGATGAACTGTTAAACCAGAAATTTTTGATACCGGAACGGAATTTGATGATGCAATTTGAGAAAATAGTATCACAGATGGATAAACAAATAGAAAATCTGGATTCTAAAAATAAGAAGCTAATAGAAGCACGAGATAGGTTACTGCCAGAATTGATGAGTGGGGAAGTTGAGGTGTGATTTTATGGAAATACATTCGGTACAAGATTATATTACATTACTAGAAAGACTAAAAGAATTATACACATATGATGAGCCAATTGCAGGTAATCCAACATTTGGAAAACAAATACATATACCGGATTTTATTTATCGAGGACATGGAAGAAAAAACTATAAGCTACTTCCAGGAGTCTTACGAACAAAAAGTCTTTCGGCGGGAACATGGGTTACAGAGTATGCACAGGTAGAGTATAATATACTAAATGATTTTATTGCAGAAACTTGTCGATTTGTTCAGAATATTCCGGAAAATGATATTTCAGCATGGCTTGAAATTGCACAGCATTTTGGAGCACCGACAAGATTGCTCGATTTTACAGAAAATCCGTTGGTTGCATTGTATTTTGCGTGCTGTGAGGCGAATGAAGAAGATGCGTGTGTTTGGCTTGTGAATAAGCCGGAATACTTTCGCAGGATGCACAATATTCCAACAGTTGTACTAGAATCAGGCTCGCAGGCGGTAGTTTATAATATAATCAATACACAAATTGTCGGACAATATACAGCTACGGCAAGTAATGGATGTGCTCAATATCCATGGATTTATAAACCCCATTATCGAGAAGAACGTATGAATACGCAAGCTAGTGTTTTTATGCTTTGGGGATGGGATAATAGGTCGCTGATTGATATGATTCCTCCGGATGATATTATGAAGGATGAAAAAGTTGATAACAGGGAGTGTGGACTGATTGCTTGCATTGATATTCAAGCTAGATACAAAAAGACTATTCTAGGACAGCTTTCACTTTGTGGTATTAGCGAGAAATATATTTATCCGGGAATTGATGGGGCGGGAAAGTATATTAAAGGTAAGTATTCACATCATGAATAAGGAGAGAAAGTGATGCTGGTTCGCCCAATGATAGTATATAAATATAAATCGGTTTCAACTAAACAGGACTTTGAAAGACTAAAAGACATAATACTTAATAATCATATTTATATGCCGTCACCTTTAATGCTGAACGACCCAATGGAAGCAAATTCTGTTCAAATGAGTCTTGGAGTTGCTGGTTCTGGCTATATAAGAGACTGCGGTAAAATACATTCATATATTGAGAGTAAACAAGCAGAGTACAGAGTGCTCTCATTGTCGGCTGTACCAAATTCAATGATTATGTGGGCACACTATGCGAGAGAATATAGCGGGTGCTGTCTTATTTATTCAACTGAAAAAACTTTATCTGATATTAGACCGGTTATATATACGGATTTAACCTTTGAATTTGGAGAGTTTTCAGATGAAGATATGTCCCAGGCTATTCAGGAATCATTACAGTTTAAGAGAAGAGACTGGGCCTATGAAAATGAATGGAGACTTATTCAAAAAGACGAGGCGGGATTTTTGAATTACGGAGTGGAAGAACTTTTGGGAGTTATTGTCGGCGAAAACATGAAACGAACGATGGCAAACAGAATAGAAAAACTTTGCAAAGAAAGAAATATTGCATGCTTTCGCACATATACAATGAAAAGCTGGAATGACATAGCATTTATTACACGGGATATGTCTAAACTGTTTTCTGATAAAGGAACTGAATATATAACGCCATACGATATGAGAGAACATATTACAAAGAAATTTGGTGAAGAAAAGTGTACAAAAAATGAATATGATTTGTTTTTTGATTTGAATGAAAAAATATTAAGAACACTTGGATAAAATGAGGTGATCCTATGAGCCACGAATACTCCGAAAATGTCCTTGTCCAGAACAGTGCGGGCAATTTGTTGCAAAATGTTCTGGGCTGGGAGGTGGTGCTGGCTTACAACTCCGAAAAGCTGGGGCCGGATGGGACGTTGGGCCGCACCAGCTATGGGGAAGTGCTGCTGACCCGGTATTTTCGGCAGGCGCTTTTGCGGCTGAACCCGTGGCTTACCCCGAACCAGCTGGACGAGGTGCAGAAGAAATTCACGGCACACGTTTCCACCGCATCCCTGATGCAGATCAACGAGGAAAAGTATTTTCTTCTGAGGGATGGCATCCCGGTGACGGTCAAGCGGCCGGATGGCCGCATCGAAACGCGGAGTGCGGCGGTGATCGACTTCAAAAAACCGGAAAACAATCATTTCCTCGCCGTAAAAGAAATGAAGATCCACTCGCAGTTGTACCGCCGTAGAACGGACATTGTGGGCTTTGTCAATGGCATTCCACTGCTGTTCATCGAACTGAAAAAGCCCACCGTGGATGTGCAGAACGCCTACATAGACAACTATCGGGATTACCTCGATACCATTCCGCAATTGTTCTATTACAACGCCTTTCTCATGCTGTCCAATGGATTGGAAGCCAAGGTGGGTACGCTTGGCAGCAAGTACGAGTTTTTCCACGAGTGGAAGCGTCTAAAGGAAAGCGATGCGGGCAGCGTGGAACTGGAAACCATGCTGCGGGGCATCTGCGAGAAAAAGACCTTCCTCGATCTGCTGGAAAACTTCATCCTTTACGACCATTCTGGCGGGCGCACTACCAAGATTCTGGCGCGCAACCACCAGTACCTCGGCGTCAACGAGGCCGTCAGTGCTTACGAGAACCGCAAGCTGAAAGACGGCAGGTTGGGTGTGTTCTGGCACACGCAGGGATCAGGCAAAAGCTACTCCATGGTCTTTCTGGCGCAGAAGATCCGGCGCAAGTTTGCAGGCTCGCCCACTATTGTGGTACTGACCGACCGTGACGAGCTGAACCGGCAGATCAGCGATACCTTTGAAAACTGCGGTCTGCTGGGCAAAACCAAGGCTTCGCAGTTCATTGCATCCAGCGGTGCAGACCTTGTAAAAAAGCTGCAGGGCAACCCCAGCTTTGTGTTTACCCTGATCCAGAAGTTCAACCTGCCCAAGGAGCCGCCCATCTACCCGGATCACGACATTCTGATTTTGTCGGATGAAGCCCACCGCAGCCAGTACGGCATTTTTGCAGACAACATGATGCACCTGCTGCCCACGGCATCCCGCATCGGCTTTACCGGTACACCGCTGCTGGCGGATGACCATATCACCGAGCGCACCTTTGGCGGGTATCTGTCGGTGTATGATTTCAAGCGGGCAGTGGAGGACGGCGCAACGGTGCCGCTGTATTATGAAAACCGTGCGGATAAGATCGCCCAGTTGGACAAGCCGGAGATCACCGGGCGGATCCTGGATGCCATTGAAGCAGCCGACCTTGATCCTTCGCAGGAGGAAAAGCTGGAACGAGAATTTGCCAAGGAGATCCATATTCTCACCGCAGATGAACGGCTGCGCTCCATTGCAAAGGATTTTGTGGAGCATTACTCTGACCTTTGGACCAGCGGCAAGGCGATGTTCGTCTGCCTGAATAAGGTCACCTGTGTGCGGATGTACAACTATGTGCAGGAATACTGGCGGGCAAAGATCAGGGAACTGGAAGCCCGGCAGGGTACAGCGACCCAGCAGGAAGCACAGGAGCTTGCCCGCAAACTGGCATGGATGAAAGAAACCGAAATGGCAGTGGTGATCAGTCAGGAGCAGAACGAGGTGCAGACCTTCAAAAAGTGGGGGCTGGATATTCTGCCGCACCGTGCCAAAATGGAAAAGCGGGAGCTGGATAAAGAATTCAAGGACAGCAAGAATCCGTTCCGGGTGGTGCTCGTCTGTGCCATGTGGCTGACAGGCTTTGATGTAAAGTGTCTGTCCTGCCTGTATCTGGACAAGCCGTTGAAAGCCCATACCCTGATGCAGACCATCGCTCGTGCAAACCGTGTTTCGGAGGGCAAGAGCAACGGCCTGATCGTGGACTATATTGGTATCGTAAAGGCGCTGCGCAAGGCTCTGGCGGACTATACGGTCAGCAAGAACAGCCCGGCGGGCATTGACCCAACGGTGGACAAAACGGAGCTGATTCAGCGTATCCGTACGGTCATCGGAGAAACGGACGGTTTTCTGGCAGAACATGGGTTCCAGCTGCAGGAACTGGTGGACGCACAGGACTTTGAAAAGATGAGCCTTGTACAGGATGCGGTCAACGCAATGTGCGAGACATTGGAAACCAAGAAAACCTTTCAGACCTATGCGTCTGAACTGGCGCGGCTGTTCCGCTACGCAGACCGTGACGATGTGGACGATACCGTGCGCGCCCGGAAAAACGCAATTCTCGCCATCTACGAGGGCTTGCAGCAGAAGCGGAAACACGCAGATAACACGGACCTGATGGTGCAGATCAACGGCATCGTCAACGAGTACATCCATGTGGAAAAGCCGGATCAGGAGGCTGTACCTTCCCGGCAGTTTGACATCAGCAAAATTGATTTTGACCTGCTGAGCCGGGAGTTTGCCCACACCCGGCGGAAGAATCTCTTGCTGCGCGATCTGGATGAACTGGTGAATCAGCAATTGGCGAAAATGCTGTTTGCAAACCCGCAGCGCATTGATTATTATGACCGCTATCAGGAGATCATAGATGCCTATAATGCAGAGCAGAACCGGGCAACCATTGAGAAAACCTTCATAGATCTGATGGAGCTTGCAAATTCACTGGACACGGAGCAGCAGCGCTATGTGCGTGAGGGCTTTTCCAGCGATGAGGAACTTTCAGTGTATGATTTGCTGTTTTCGGAGAACCTCACGAAGCAGGAAATTGAAACGATCAAGAAGGTGTCCGTGGACTTGCTGACAAAAATCAAACAGCAGATCGCCAAACTCGACCATTGGACGGACAAGCAGGAAACTAAGGCGATTGTGGATAACCTGATTCGCAATACCCTTTGGCAAGAACTTCCCAATAGCTATGATGTAAGCGATATCCAGACCTACCAGAAGAAAATCTACGAGTATGTATATATGCGCTACCCGGAAGTAGCATAACGCAAAAATCACCCCAGAGAGAACGCACAAGAGGCTATTCTCTCTGGGGTGATTGCGTATCAAATCATCTGAAAATGCTTCAATGCTTCCACAATCGCATCCTCTTTTTCCTTCGGACACTTAGGCTGCTTTGCATTCTCGTTTTTCGCTTTATGGTAATTCTCCCGCTCGATGATGCCGTACTTCTGCTTCACCTGTGCGATATAGAGATTGGAAACCTTGAGTTGATGGTGTTCCCATACATACTCCCGAATCTCGTTGTAAGTCGCCTTGCTCTCCGCAGCAGTCACATCCAGCTCCTCCATGTTAACGTCCACTTCGATGTGCCGCTCGACATTGAGTTTGGTCAAAAGGAGAACCGCTTCGCAATGCCGTGTTCGTGGAAAAAGGTCCACCGGCTGCACCTTCTCCGCATGATACCCATGCTCTTCGAGCCATGCGGCATCTCTTGCGGCGGTGGAGGGGTTGCAGCTGACATAGACCACCCGGCGGGGGGACATCTGGACGACGGCGGAAAGGGTCGTTTCGTCGCAGCCCTTGCGGGGTGGGTCGAGCATGATGACATCAGGACGCAGGCCCTCAGCGGCGAGACGAGCCGCAGCCTGACCGGCGTCGGCGCAGAAGAAGCGGCTCTTGGCGGCGACGGCGTCGCCCATCCGGGCGGCGTTGGCCTTGGCGCTGTCAATGGCCTCGGGCACGATCTCCACGCCGATGAGCTCCCGGCAGCGGTCGGCCATGGAGAGACCGATGGTACCCATGCCGCAGTAGAGGTCGAGCAGAACGTCCGAGGGCTCCAGCTGGGCGTACTCGGCAGCGATGCCGTAGAGCCGCTCAGCGGCCAGTGTGTTGACCTGGTAGAAGGAGAGGGGGCCGAGCCGGACCGGCACACCGCAGAGAGTATCCTCGATGTAGCCCGGGCCGTAGAGGGAGATGGTCTCCTCGCCGAGGATGACATTGGTCTTCTTGGCGTTGACATTGATGAGGACGGACGCAATATCGCTGAACTGCTCCCGCAGCGCGGTCACGAGCTCCTCGCTGTGGGGGAACTTCGGGCGGGTGCAGACGAGGCAGACCATGATCTGGCCGCTGTGGGTACCCCGGCGCAGGAAGATATGCCGAACAAGGCCCTTGCCGCTCTCCTCGTCGTAGGGCTGGATGCCGTGGGCGGCGAAGAAGCTGCAGAGCGCGTTGCCGATGTCGTTCAGGACGCCGGGCTGTAATTTGCAATCGGGGCAGGGGACGATGCGGTGGGTGCGGCCGGCGTAAAAGCCGATGCAGGGCGCACCGTTTTTGTCGCGGCCCACCGGGAACTGTACCTTGTTGCGATAGCGGTCCACCTCAGGGGAGGGAAGGGCATCCAGCACCGGCACATCCAGTCCGCCGATGCGGCGGAAGGCGTCGGCGACGCTCTCCTGCTTGGACCGCAGCTCAGCGGCATAGTCCATGTGCCGCAGACTGCACCCGCCGCAGGGACCGGCGACAGCGCAGTCCACCGGGATGCGGTCAGGCGAAGGAGTGAGCAGTTTGTCCAGGATGCCGAAGGCATACCGGCCGCAGTCCTTGACGATACGCACCTGAGCCTCATCGCCGGGGGCAGTACCCGGGACGAAGACGGCCTCGCCCTCCGGCGAGTGGGCAACGCCGCTGCCGTCGCTGGAAAGACGCTCGATGCGGAGGGTGAGAAGCTGGTTTTTCTGTAAGGGCATGGAATGATCTCTCCTTATGTCTCGTCAGGGGCGGGCTGGACGTCTGCGTCAGCCTGCGAGGTCATATACTTGCTGGGCGGCACACCTTTGGCACGCTTGAACACCCGCGAAAAATAGAACTGGTCGAGGAAGCCCACCGATGCCGCCACCTCGGCGATGGACAGTGTGCCGCTGCGCAGCAGCTTGCAGGCTTCGTTGACCCGGTATTCGGTCAGATAGTCGATGGGGCTCTTGCCCACGTTGAGCATGAACACCCGGTACAGATGGCTCCGGGAGACGCCGACGCTCTTGGCGACATCGTCGATGGAGATGTCGTGGGAGTAGTTGAACTGGATGTACTTGATGGCGTTCAGGACATACTGGCTGGAAGAAGAGGTGCTGTGGGGGCGGCTCTCGCTGGTCTCCCGCATCAGGGCGGCGATGAACAGGTAGAGATAGCCCACCATCGCGGCCTCGTCCTGGGGCTGCAGGCCGCGGGAAGAGTAGATGCTGCTCAGGGCCGCCCGCATCCCCTCCAGGTCCTGGGTGTGGTGGACGGGGGCAGCGTCGGTGAAAGGCAGCTGCGCCGCAAGCTTGTGGGCGCAGGCACCGTTGAAGCCGACCCAGCTGTACTCCCACGGCTGGACCTCGTCGGCAGTATAGCGGATGAGCTGGCTGGGGCGGGCAAAGAACAGATCGCCCGGCACGACCTCGTAGGTGCGCCCGCCGACCTCGAACACGCCCTTGCCCGAGACGACCAGATGGATAAGGTAGTGGTCCCGGATGCCGGGACCCCAGGTCTGCCCCGGAGCACAGCGCTCCAGACCGCAGTTGAAGATGGACAGCTCGATGTTGTTGGTGTAGTTCTGCTTGAACGACTGCTTGTAGACGTCTGCCATTGCGGTTCCCTCCTGCCTGTTGGCTCTATAGCCTGAGTATACCACATCTGCCCCCGCAAATTCAACAAAAGTACATCTTATTCTTTGGGCTGGACACCGAAAATTACTTTTTTTGCGGGTTGAAATTGCAAAATGGCAGCGGATGCATTACAATAGCGGTAACAAACCGAACATTGCAGAGAGTGCAGGGAGGGGTTCTGGATGGCAACCAGCAGGCAGCTCAGAGAACAGATCGCAGCAGGGAGGTGGGACGCCGCGCTGGCCGCGCTCTACGGCGGCAACGAGGAGGTCCTGGCCCGCCAGCGCAGCCGTTATGGTGCGGCCCTCGAGCAGTTTGAGCTTTACTATGGGCCGGGGCGGCAGGTGCAGGTCTATTCGGCCCCGGGCCGCACAGAGCTTGGCGGCAATCACACCGACCACCAGCACGGTTACGGCCTTGCGGGTGCGGTCACGCTGGACCTTGTGGCGGTGGCATCCCGGAACGAGGATGGCTTCATCCGGGTCAAGTCCCGTGGCTTCAACAAGCTGGACGTCATTGATTTGACCGAAGAGGAGCCGCAGCAGGGGGAGAGCACCCACTCGGCCAGCCTCATCCGGGGCATCGCGGAGGGCTTCCGGGCAAAGGGCTGCGATGTGGGCGGCTTCGATGCCTACACGGCCAGCGATGTGCTGCGGGGCTCGGGACTGTCCAGCTCAGCAGCCTTTGAGATGGGCGTGGCCATGATCCTCAACACGGAATACGGCTGCGGCCTGGACGCCCCTGCGCTGGCCCGCATCTGCCAGTTTGCGGAGAATACCTACTTCGGCAAGCCCAGCGGTCTGCTGGACCAGCTGACCAGCGCCGTGGGCGGGGTGCTCTTTGCGGATTTCGCCGACCCGACGGCACCGAAGATCGAGAAGATACATGCCGACGGCGTCCTGCCCGAGGGCATGACCCTCTGCGTCACCGATACCCGTGCCAGCCACAGCGAGCTGACCGGCGAGTTCGCGGCCATCCGGAACGAGATGGAGGCCGTGGCGGCCTGTCTGGGCGGCAAGGTGCTGGGCGAGGTGGACGAGAAACGCTTCTGGCAGGAGCTGCCCCGCCTGCGGGAGCAATGCGGCGACCGCGCCGTGCTGCGTGCCATCCACTATTTTGAGGAGAATGCCCGTACCCTTGCCCAGAGAGCTGCTCTTGCGGCGGGAGACTTTGCCGCCTTTGCCCGGCTGGCGGAGAAGAGCGGCCACTCGTCCTTCGAGTGCTGCCAGAATGTCTACTGCGCTTCTTCGCCGAAGCATCAGGGGCTGTCGGCGGCGCTGGCCATCAGCCAGAGCATCCTTGCAGGCACCGGCGGTGCATGGCGGATGCAGGGCGGCGGCTTTGCCGGAACGATCCAGGCTTTTGTACCGGATGCGCTGGTAAAGCGCTACTGCGCCGCGATGGAGGCGCTGTTCGGCCCGGGCTGCTGCTATCTGCTCTCGCTGCGGGAGCAGGGAGCTGTGCGGGTCATGTAAAACACAAAAAGAATGCCCTGCGGCATGGTGAGGATCCACCGCCGCAGGGCATTCTTTTGTTTTTGGAAAGGTCAGCCGCGCTGAGACTTTGCGTCTGCACGCAGAGCGCTCATATCGTTCTTGTAGGTCTGAAGGTCTTCTGCAGCCTTGCTCGGTCCGCCGAAGAAGAAGGTGTGGACGCCTTCCACGGCATTGAAGCCGGCCTTGACCACATTGAACAGCAGCTTCGGAATGAACGAGATGGAGAGAGAGAGCAGTCCACCTCTAAAGAAGAAATCAGTGAAACGGAGATGGTCCGTAAATGAGGTCCATGCGTCACGAAATGCGCCGCCGCCGCCAAGAAGGGCTTTTTCTCCGTCCGGTACAACAGCATAGGAAGAAGGCATCTGGATGCGTTTCATAAACGACTCCTTTCTATCACTCCGTCAAATCAAACAGACTCAGGCAGCTGCAGCCACGATGGGGTCGGTGATGCCGGCATCCTGCTGCTGGGACGCGGCAATATTTGCCTTGGTCTGGGCGTAAGCATTCTTGAGCTCAATGAAGATGGACTTGACCGTGTTATAGATCTGGATAGCCTGCATTGCGCCGTACCAGCCAGCGAGAGCGCCGACCGCTACAGTGGCAGCTTTGCCGGCCTTGTTCTGGCCGTCCCAGTAATAGGAGACCGACTGGGACAGGGTCAGGCCGTCCTCGTGCATCAGAAGCAGACCGCCCACAGCCGCCGTAAGGGCAGCTTTGCCCATCAGCTGGGCAAAGTTGACCGTGAAGTTCACAGCGGCAGTGAGGAGGTTCTCGGGGTGAAATTCGATAAGGTAAGAACCGATCTGAAGGGCACCGCCGTCGATGTAGGTCATCTCGTCGGCAGAGATGACGGCATAAGCAGCCGGCATCATCGGACTCTGATATGTAAGTTCCATAGTGGGAATGCTCCTTTCACACATACGCTCCGCCGGAGACGGAGACTAAACTATCTGGATTATAGCATAACTGCCCAAAAACAACAAGAGAGCGCAGAAACAGAATCGGAACAGGATTTGGGACGCCAAAACACAAAAATCAAGCAAAACGGACGGAAAAACGCTAAAATATAAAGGGAATTCCCCGGAAAAGGCTCCGAAAAAATGTTGTGTTAAAATTTCGGCAAAAGGCGGAGAAAACAGCAGCGCCCCGGCTGCTGTCCGGTGAGGGGACGGCAGGCAGGGCGCTGCTGCTATCAGGATGAATCGGAGAAAAATGGGGAAAGCTTAAAGTTCTTCGCCCGGCACACGGTGGTACAGTGCGGTCAGCTCAGCGATGTGAGCGCTGAGGGTCGGGGTGAGCGGCTGGGTGAGCCGCCACTGCCAGTTGGCACCCTGGGTGCTGGGAGTATTGATGCGGGCCGCAGCGTCCAGATGGAGCCAGTCGGCCAGCGGGATGACGGCCATGTCCGACACGCAGGAAAGGCAGGCGCATATCATGGCCTCAGTGAGGTCTTCGGGTGCGCAGCGCAGGTAGCGGCAGGCATAGGCCACATCCTCGGCGCTGGCGCTCTGACGCCAGCCCTCGGCGGTCACGTTGTCGTGGGTGCCGGTGTAGACCACGCTGTTGCGGGGGTAGGTGTAGGGCAGGTAGTTGCCCGGCTCGCGGCTGTCGAAGGCGAACTGCATGATCTTCATGCCCGGGTAGCCGCTTGCGGCCAGCATGGCCTTGACCTCGGGGGTCAGATAGCCCAGATCCTCGGCGATGATGCCGCCCTCGCCCAGCGCCTTGTGCATGGCGTCGATGAAGGCGCGGTCAGGGCCTTTCTCCCAGTGACCGCCCGCAGCGGTCTTGTTCCCGGCGGGGATGGAGTAGTAGCTCTCGAAGCCCCGGAAATGGTCGATGCGGACGACGTCGTAGATGGAAGTGGCGTGCTTGATGCGCTGCTTCCACCAGCGGAAGTCCTCGGCCTCGTGGCGGGGCCAGTCGTAGAGCGGGTTGCCCCAGAGCTGACCGTCGGCGGCAAAGGCGTCGGGCGGACATCCGGCAACGCTGGTCAGGTGGACGGCACCGTCGGTCTGGAACAGCTCCGGGTGGGTCCAGAGGTCGCTGGAATCGGGGCTGACGTAGATGGGGATGTCGCCCACCAGCTGGATGCCGTGGCTGTTGGCATAGGCCTTGAGGGCGTTCCACTGGGTGTAGAAGAAGAACTGCACGGCCTTGTAGTAGTCCACCTCGGCGGCCAGCCGCTCTTTGGCAGCGGCGAGGGCCGCAGGCTCCCGGGTGCGCAGGTCGTCGGGCCAGTCGGCGAGACCGGCCTGCCCCTGCTCGGCCTTGACGGCCATGAAGAGGGCATAGTCCTCGAGCCAGCCGCTCTGGGCTTCACAGAAAGCCTCATAGGCCGGGGTGGGGGAAGCCAGCAGCCGGTCAGCCGCTTTATGGAGCACCACGGGCCGCTGCTGGTAGAGCGCACCGTAATCGACGGGACCCACCGGCTGGGGCGCAGGCAGCTCAGCCTCGGTGAGGAGGCCGTCCGCTGCCAACAGACGGAAATCGATAAAGTAAGGGTTGCCGGCAAAGGCAGAAAAGCTCTGGTAGGGGCTGTCCCCGTAGCCCGTAGGGCCGATGGGGAGTATCTGCCAGTAGGTCTGCTTTGCGGCCGCAAGGAAATCGACGAAGGCAAAGGCTTCATCTCCCAGCGTGCCGATGCCGTAAGGACCCGGCAGGCTGAAGACGGGCATCAGAATGCCGCTTGCACGCATGGCTGGAACCTCCTTGTTTTAACCCTTGACAGCGCCTGCCACGACACCCTCGATGATGTACTTTTGGCAGGTCATGTAAAGGATGATGATGGGGATGATGGCGATGATGATGCAGGCCATCATGGGGGCCAGCTCGACGCGGCCATAGCCGCCGCGGAAATACTGGATAGCCATGGGGATGGTGCGGTACTTCTTGATGTCCAGCACCAGCGTGGGCAGCAGGTAGTCGTTCCAGACCCACATCGTCTCAAGGATGGCAGTGGAGATCATGGTGGGCTTGAGGATGGGGAAGACGACCTTGAAGAAGATCTGGATGGGGTTGCAGCCGTCGATCATGGCAGCCTCTTCGATCTCGATGGGGACGCTCTTCATGAAGCCGGTGAACATGAACACGGCCAGACCGGCACCGAAGCCCAGATAGATGATGCAGATGTTCCAGGGGGTGTTCAGCTTGAGGGTGTCGGCGGTCTTGGACAGGGTGAACATGACCATCTGGAAGGGGACGACCATGGAGAAGACGATGAGCAGATTCATGAACTTGCTCAGCTTGTTGTTCACGCGGGTAAGGTACCAGCCGGTCATGGAGCAGCACAGCAGGATGAGGGCCACGCTGGACACGGTGATGACGAGGCTGTAGCCCAGGCTGGACAGAAAGCCCATCTTGGTGACGCCGTAGATGTAGTTGCTAAGGCCCGCGAAGGTCTCAGCCGTAGGCAGCTTGAAGACGGTGGAAGTGGTGAAGGTGCCTTCCGTTTTCAGGCTGTTCTGCAAGATCAGGACGATGGGGTAGATCCAGAGCAGGCACAGCAGGCTCATGATGACAGTGAGGATGTTGTCCCACATTTTTTTATCTTTCGGCATTACTGCTGCACCTCCTTGGAGCGGGTAAACTTGAGCTGGATGAGCGAGATGACCACGACGATGAGGAAGAACACCGCGGCCTTTGCCTGGCCGATGCCCTTCCACTGAGCGCCGGAGCGGCCATAGAAGGTGTTGTAGATGTTCAGGGCCAGCATCTCACTGGCGTTGGCAGGCTCACCGGCGGTCAGGGCCACGTTCTGGTCGAACAGCTTGAAGCTGTTGGTCAGGGTGAGGAAGGTGCAGATGGTGACGCTGGGCATGACCATCGGGATCTTGATCTTGAACAGGATCTCACGGTCATTTGCGCCGTCGATCTTCGCAGCCTCGATGAGGTCGCCGGGGACGCTCTGCAGGCCCGCGACGTAGATGATCATCATGTAGCCGATCTGCTGCCAGCACATCAGGATGACCAGACCGACGAAACCGGCCTTGGCGTCCAGCGCCAGCAGAGGCTTCTGCAGGTTGGCCAGCACACCGTTGAGCAGGATCTGCCAGATGTAGCCCAGCAGGATGCCGCCGATGAGGTTCGGCATGAAGTAGACGGTGCGGAAGAGGTTGGTGCCGCGGATGCCGCGGGTGAGCACCAGCGCGATGGCGAAGGCGCACACATTGATGAGCACGGTGCTTACCACCGTAAAGGCAGCGGTGAACCCAAAGGCGTGGAGGAAGGTCTCGTCCGAAAAGACGTTGATGTAGTTCTGCAGGCCCACGAAGGTGGTCTTGCTCACGGTGGTGAAACGCTGGAAGGAAAGATAGATGCCCCAGATGAAGGGCCAGATGAAGCCGATGATGAACGCCAGCAGGGTGGGCAGTACGAACACCGGCCAATATTTACTGATGGCCTTTTGCATGATATACCTCCTGAAAAAGAAGGAGAGGCGGGCGAACACATCGCCCGCCTCCCCGTTATCCAGCTATTGCGGAAGAAGGAGAACGCTTAGCCGTTGGCCAGCTTGTACTCCTTGGCCCAGCCGTCCACAAAGGCGGTGACCACATCGTCCCAGCTGCCGGTGCCTGCTGCATAAGCAGTCAGTGCAGAGCCGACGCCGTTCTTCCACTCCTCGGAAGGCATGGTGGAGAAGCACCAGTCAACGCTGGTCTTGCCCTCAGCAACGTAATCGTTGGCGATGGCGATGAGGGGGTTGGTGGAGTCCTTGGCGGCCTTGAAGGGGATGACGAAGCCCATCTTGTCAGCCATCGCGCTGGTGCCGGCCTCAGAGGTGACACACCAGTACAGGAAGTCCAGAGTAGCCTGGATGTCCTCATCGGAGGAGGTGTTGTTGACGCACCAGAAGTTCTCGGAACCGGTGCACAGGCCCTGGTTCTCCTCGCCCTCAGCGCCGATGTAGATGGGCAGCATGCCCAGATTGTCGTCGCCCAGATCCTTCACGTCATTGTAAGCCCAGGTACCGTTCTGGTAGAAGACGGCCTTCTTGCCCACGAACTCAGCCACGGCGTCGTTGCCGGTCTTGGAAGCCAGCAGCTTGGGGTCGCAGGTAGAGTCGGTGATGTACAGGTCCCAGATCTTCTTGTAGTTGTCGAGGTAGGTGCCCTTGATGGCGTCGGTGGAGCCGATGCCGTCAGCCTTGTACTCGTAGTAGATGGGCAGGTTTGCCAGATGGGTCTTGAAGCGCCAGTCGGAAGAACCGTCCATGCCGGCGGAGGTGAAAGCACCATCGACGCCCAGCTCAGCCTTGCGGGCCTGGATGTCGTCGGCGACCTTCTTCAGGTCATCGAAGCCCTTGATGTCGTCCTGGGTGTAGCCGGCGGCGGTCAGCAGCTCCTTGTTGTAGATGATGCCGTAAGTCTCGATGACGTAAGCGATACTGGTAACGGCGTCGCCGTCCTTCAGTGCGAAGGAGTCGCTGGTCAGCTGGCCGTAGACATCGCTGCCGGACAGGTCGAGGCAGTAGTCCTTCCAGTTTGCCAGACCCACAGGGCCGTTGACCTGGAACAGGGTAGGAGCTTCGCTCTTCTCCATCTCGCTCATCAGGGTGGTCTCATACTGGCCGGAAGCGGCGGTCACGACGGTGACAGGCACGCCGGTCTGCTTGGTGTAGGAAGCAGCCAGATCCTGCCAAGCCTGATCCTGCTCGGGCTTGAAGTTCAGGTAGTAGACCTTGCCGGCAGCTGCAGGAGCGGCAGAAGCTGCGGTAGAACTGGCGGTGGAAGCAGCGGTGCTGCTGGAGGAACCACCGCAGGCAGCCAGACCGAGGGCGGCAGCAGAAGCGCCGGCGACTTTCAGGAAATTACGACGAGAGATCATTTTTTTCATAATTGTTCTCCTTCTTCATCATGTGATATACACATTCCGCCTGGCAGCGGAAATGAGACGAAATAAATCAGACAGCCCTTACGCTCTCACCGACCTGCAGCTCAGGCTGGAGGGTGATCTTCTGGGCCGGGGCGCCATGCTCGATCTGCCGCACCAGCAGCTCGATGCTCTGGAGTGCGATCTGCTCGCCGGGCTGGACGATGGTGGTCATCACCGGCACACAGTAGCGGGACATCGAGATGCCGTCGAAGCCGATGACCGATATATCTTCCGGCACCCGGAACCCGGCGCTCACCAGCGCCCGGATGGCACCGAAAGCGATGACATCGCTCATGGCGAACAGGGCGGTGAACTCGGCCCGGCGGGCCAGCAGGCTGTTCATGGCGTGGTAGGCAGACTCGAAATCGTAGTTGGACAGGCCGTAGAGCCGGTCGTCAAAGGTGAGCCCGGCATCCTCCATGGCATCCTGTGCGCCAAGGCGGCGCATCCGACTGGGGTAGCTGGTGGTCGGACCGCCGAGAACGGCGATCTTCCGGTGGCCCTGCGCGATGAGGTGGGAGACGGCGGTGCGGGCCGCAGCCCGGTCATCCACGCCCACCATCGAGAGGTTCGGGAAATCCAGTTCGTCGGAGACCAGCGTCGTCAGCACCGAGGGGACGGTGATGTTCGCAAAGCCCTGCTGGAAGTTCGCCACGCTGCCGCCGAGGAATATCATGCCTTTGGGCTTTATCTCCCGCAGGATCTTTTGGGCGGCGTCTATCTCGTTGGCATTCTCGTCCAGGTAGGAGACGATGCCGCTGTACCCGTAGAGGGTCGCGGCCCGCTGCAGCTGAACGAGGAAGTCCGAGAAGAAGAGGTTCCGGGTACCCTTGACCACAAAAACGAGGCTGCGGGACTGCTGGATCTTCAGCTGCCGGGCGTTGGTGTTCGGCACGAAGCCCGACTCCCGCATCATCTGAAGCACCTTTTCTTTCGTTTCGGGACGCACATCCGGCCGGTCATTGATGACGCGGGAGATGGTGCTGACGGAACAGCCGCTCAGACGGGCAATGTCTTTGATGGTCATGTTCGGCATTCCGGGAAGCACCTCTCTTTCGGTCGAAGTTCTGGTTTTTACTGAAATCGTGCGGGAACGATGTCGGGAACGGTTTCAGTGACTATAGTATGGCATAATTTGTGGAATAAATCAATAACCTCAAAACACTTTTGGCAGAATTGCATAACAAATCGACCCTCCTTTGTGCAGGTTGATTTGCCCACAGAGCGAAAAGCAAATTGATTTCCGGTAATTCCCGGTACACGTCAGAATCTCCCGGGACGACCGTACTCTTTTGTAACTTTTAGAGCAAAAAAGCGCGTTCTCATGCGGGATGGATACAAGCTGAACCGACGGGCCGGATCAAAAATAAGCCGAAAAAATCCCGGTATCCCTGCCGCCGGAGCGGAAAGGATACCGGGAATGAGAGCTCTGGGGTTTACTCGGCGCGCAGGGCTTTGACGGGGTTGCACTTGGCTGCGCCGCGGGCCGGGATGATGCCGGCCAGAATGGTGAGCAGGGTAGCCAGTGCCACGAGGAAGAGGGCTGCATCCACGGGCAGGGAGGCAACGAGGGTCGAAGTGCCGGAGACCTTCTGGATGATGATGTTTCCGGGGATGAGCAGTATCTCGCTGAGGACGATGCCCATGACGCCCGAGCAGAGGCCGATGATGAAGGTCTCTGCGTTGAACACCTCGGAGACGTTTCGCTTGGAAGCGCCGATGGCGCGCAGGATGCCGATCTCCTTCCGGCGCTCGAGGACGCTGATATAGGTGATGACGCCGATCATGATGGAGGAGACGACCAGCGAGATGGAGACGAAGGCCACCATCATGCTGCTTATCATGTCCACGATCTCGGTCACGCTGGTCATCAGGGTACCCACGAGGTCGGTGTACTGCACCATCTTTTCGTCTTCACCCTTTGCAGACATCCCGGCGTTGTAGGCATCCAGCTTTTCCAGAATGGTGGCCTTGCTGGCGAAGTCCTTCGGATAGATCTTGATCTGGCTGGGGGCGGCCTCGTCCGCGTAGCCGAAGGCCGTCAGGTTGGCCTCATAGGTGGCGGAAGAGGAGCGGAGGGTGGAGCGCATCAGCTCGGTCAGCTCGGAGGCGGTCATGTTGAGTTGGATGGCCTTCTGGAAAGCCGACGCGTCGATCTTGATGGCGCTCTCCATCTGGCTGCTCAGCTTGCCGATGTTCTGCTGGATGGCCGTCTTGAGCTGGGACTGTATCTGGTCCTGGAAGGTGACGATGCCCTTCTGGATGGCAGCGTCCAGCTGGCTTTTCAGCACCTCTGTGATTTGGTCGGAGTAGGTCTCCATCACGGTCCGGATGGTGGTCTGCAGAGCGCTCGAGAGCTGGCCCTGCAGCTTGTCCGGGTCAACGAGGTCTTTCATGGACTCGGCCATCAGCTTCTGGAACCGCTCGGTCTTGAGGTAGGCAGAGAAACTCCACTTCTTGAAGTTGAGGATGCCGTTGCCGATGATATACTTTTTATAGTCCTTGAAGATCTTTTGCACGAGCTCCTGCAGAGCCTCCGGCGAGACGGAGAGGTCCAGCTCTGCAAAGGCATCGCTGAGGTCGATGTCGGGCAGCTCGTCGATGTCGAGGGAGAAATCCGAGAAGTCGATGAGGCTGCTCAAATCGAAACTGCCGCTGCTGAGGTCGAAGGCACCGTTCAAATCGAAGTCGAGGGCATCGGCATCAAAAGAGAAGGCATTCTTGAGGGCGTCGGTGTCGATGGAGAAGAGGCTGGTCAAATCGAAGTCGCGGAGGCTCTCGGCCTTGCCGAAGCTCTCGCCGGTGAGGACGTTGGTGGCGGGGTCGGCCATCTGCTGCTTCACGATGTCGCTGTCGGCAGCGTCCTTCATGACCTTCTCGGTCAGGGAGGCAGGGTAGGCGATGCCGGAGGTGAGCATGGAAGCGGAGGCGGTGTAGTCCGGCTGGACGATGCCCACGATGGTGATGTCCTCGCCGTTCTCCACCAGCTGCTGCATATAGTCCTTGTCGTCGGCCTTGCTCTTCCAGATGCCGTAGGTGTCGTCGTAGACGTAGGTGTCGGCGCTGTTCACCAGCTTGAACTTCAGGCCCATCAGCTCGTCGTAGCTGTAGGTGCGGAAGTCGCTGGGGACATCGACGTTCTGGTTCTGGGCGAACTGCTGGATCATCTTGTCCAGCTCGGCGGAGTCCCGCAGACCCATGGAGTAGAGGGCGTAGTCGGTCACAGTGCCGTATTTGCTCAGCACGGCGACACATTCGGTGGGCTTTTCGGGCCAGCGGCCGGCCTTGACTTCGTACTGGGACTTATAAAGGTCGCTGTTGGCGGGCAGCTGATAGAAAACGCTGGTGTTGCTGCCCATGCTGTTCATCAGGCTGCTGGTGACGGAGGTGGAGCCGGAACCCGAGCTTCCCAGACCCAGCATCGAGAGGGTGGAGTCCGGGTTGACCTGATGCACACTGCCGTCGGCGTCCTGCCGGTAGATCTGGGGCGAGACGCTGTAGGAATACTCGATGGAGGTGGCGTCATCCGCAATGGTGGACTCGTCGCTGTCGAGATATTTCTTTAAGGAAGTGAGGTCGTTGGACGTCAGGCCCGACACCATCTTGGTGATGAGCTGGCGGACCGAGACCATTCCCTCCACGCCGCCGGAGGTGTCCTTTTTGCCGTCCTCGTCGGTGGGCAGGCCGGTGGCTGTGGTGCCGCCGCTGCTGCCCGAGGACAGAAAGCTCGTGATGTCGACGCCGCTGCTCAGGATCTGCAGCGGGTATTCGCTCAGGGTGGAGCGCTCCATGTCGGCGATGTAGGCGTTGACGCCGGTGGACAGCGAGATGATGAGGGCGATGCCGATGATGCCGATGCTGCCCGCGAAGGCTGTGAGCAGGGTGCGGGCCTTTTTGGTGCGCAGGTTGTTGAAGCTCAGGGCCAGCGAGGTGAGCCACGACATGGACGAACGGCCCATGTTCTTATGGATGGGAGGGGCAAGCTTTGTGTCGTCCGGCTCGAAGGGGCGGGTATCGTCGGTGATAGCGCCGTCCCGCAGACGGACGATGCGGTTGGCATACTGCTCCGCCAGTTCGGGGTTGTGCGTGACCATGACCACGAGGCGGTCTTTTGCCACATCCTTCAGCAGCTCCATGACCTGGATGCTCGTCTCGCTGTCCAGTGCGCCGGTGGGCTCGTCGGCCAGCAGGATGTCGGGGTTGTTGACGAGGGCGCGGGCGATGGCCACGCGCTGCATCTGGCCGCCTGACATCTCGGTGGGGCGCTTGTGGAGCTGGTCCCCGAGGCCCACCTGCCGCAGCGCCTCGGCGGCACGGCGGCGGCGCTCAGCGCCCGACACGCCCGAGATGGTCAGGGCCAGTTCGACATTGGCGAGGACGGTCTGGTGGGGGATGAGGTTATAGCTCTGGAACACGAAGCCGACGGTGTGGTTGCGGTAGGAGTCCCAGTCCCGGTCGGTGTAGCGGCGGGTGGAGATGCCGTTGATGATGAGCTCACCGCTGTCGTAGCGGTCGAGGCCGCCGATGATGTTGAGCAGCGTGGTCTTGCCCGAGCCGCTGGGGCCGAGGATGGCGACAAATTCGCTGTCGCGCAGGTTGAGGCTGACCCCGTTGAGCGCTGCCTGTGTCAGATCGCCGGTGGTGTATTTCTTTTCGATATTGATAAGCTGAAGCATTGGCCTGCCTTTCCGGCAGCAGAACGGGGAAGTGTCTGCTGGCCTATTCCGCCCGGCATTTGTGGACGGAGAGGGAAACATAGTATCTGCTTGATTTTATCAGAAGAATATGAACAATTTATGTCGTAACGGGTGCCAAGTTCTGTGTTTTCTGCCGAAGGATGGAAAAGCGCTGCATCCTGCGCGGAAAAGCGTCCCAAATCAGGAGGATGCGGCAGATATGTCTTGATTTTTGGAGCGGTTGATGGTATTCTTGAGACAGTATCCATGTTAATATTTTCGGTGTTCCAAAATTCGACGAAAACTGACGCAAATTTGTCGTTGTAACTCCTTTCGACGCTCCATACAATTTTATACAGTATAGTATAAAGTAATTTGTCCGGCATAAGTGGAAGGGCCGGACAGATGGGGCGAGGAGGATGCAGAATGAAACAGGATACCCCGTTGGTGAGGAGATTTTCGACGCTGGAACCGTATCAGGAGGCGTATACCCTTGCCTGTTCTCTGGAGACGGAGGGACAGGGCTGCTGGCTGACCGTGAGCCGGACAAAGGCTCCGGACGACCCGGCAGACACGGCCCGTACATGGGTCCCGGCCCCGGAAGAGGAGTGCGGACGGCTGCTGCAGTTTTTGTATGAGAATTCGGTCCAGCCGGAGCTGTGGCAGGATGTTATTTCCTGCTGGTATCCGCAGGCGAAGCAGGCAGAACGCCTGCAGGAAGGGAGGCGCGTCGTGTGAGCTATGAGGAACAGGACGTCATATGGCGCGTAGCGCTGGCCAGCTATGACCCCAGAGAGATGCGGGTATGGACACGCTATCTCGAGGAGCGCAACCCGGCCATCCGCTGCACGGGCTACCGCAGCAGCCGGCCGCTGCTGGAACGGCTCGAGCAGGGCGATGTGGACGTTCTGGTGCTGGGCGGCAGGCTGGAGGACATGGACAGCATCCAGTTCCTGCCCAGGATACGCGGCCTTGCCCGCAAGCCTCTGGTGCTTCTGCGGGACGACGGACGCAACGAGAAGTCGGCTGTGGAGAGCCTGAGTCAGGAGGATGCATGCTACCTCATCCGTCAGGCCACACTGGAAGATATGCTGCAGGAGCTGCGCGCCCCGGCCCACCGCCCGGCGGAGAGCCTGGAAAAGCGCTGCGAGCGCATCTATCGCAGCTGGGGCGTGAGCACCTGCGACGCCAACAAGCGCTACCTGACCGGTGCGCTTCGGGTGATGATGGGCTCCGACCACCGTCTGGCCATCCGCAAGGAGATATTAGGGCCGGTGGCGGAGGAATACGGTCTCACCGTTGCGGCTGTGGACAGCGCCCTCCGGCGGCTGCTGGAGACGCTGGACGAGACCGGTACCCAGACATGGCGGGATTTTCGAAAAGAGTATGGCTTAGAGCGCAGGAAGGTGACCATCGGCCGCCTGCTTTATGCGCTGGAAAGTAGACTGAGTCAGCAGTGAGGTGCTGACCACACGACGCGGAGGTAGAGCAGAATGCGCAGGCGAAACGATGGAGCAGGAGTCTCCCCTCAGGAGGAGTTTGGGGATGTGTGCTTCCATGCCCTTGGCATCATCGACCAGAACCGGGAGTATCTGCAGATGCATCTGCTGGCGTCGGCCGACCTGCCCACCCGGCAGGCACTTTCAGACATCCAGATAGAGTCTGCCCGGCTGGACCGCACGGTACGCAATGCCATAACACTTTATCAGCTGGAAAATGAAGAGCTGAGCGAGCTGCAGCCTCTGGACCTGTGCGGTCTGCTGGAAAAGGCGGGGCGTCTTGCCCCGGACATCCAGCGGTCGCTGGAAATAACGCTGACGGCGGAGAGCGGGGGCATCGGGCACTGCGCCGTCATGGGCGTCCCCGATGAGGCCGAACAGCTGCTGCTCCACCTCATCTCCAACGCGCTGCGGGCCTGCGATGCAGGCGGCAGGGTGTGGGTGAGCCTGAAACAGAAAAAGACGGGCGTCGCGCTCCGGGTAGAAGACAACGGCTGCGGCCTGATGGAGGAAGACCCCATCGAGAACAACCGCCGCTTCCTCAGCGGCGCAAAGCTGGGCCTCCGCATCTGCAAGCTCATCTGCCGCCGTGCAGGCTGGAAGCTGACGCTGACGGCCCGGCCGGGCGGCGGCACCCGGGCGCAGGTGGTGTTCCCGCTGGCCTCCTGCGAGGACATCCCGCCGGAAATGGAACTCCACTCCGGCGAGGAGAACGACATCCGCGCAGCGCGGTTCGCAAGCCGGGCGGCACAGGAGATCCTTCTGCTGCGGAGATATTGAACGAGACAAAAAGGCATCTGCAATGCGGCCGGGACGGCGCAGCGCAGATGCCTTTGCTTTGTGTGCGGGACAGGGAAGAGAGCGGAAAAATTGACAGACGGTAAAGAATCTTAGTAGAAACAGCCCGAAATTCACAGAAAAGTTTGCGAAATTAACAAAATGTTTAACTTTGAAAGGTGATTTTACTGTTTTTAAGGTGTAAAATAATCCCGAATGATTGATTGTCAGCCGGATTTGGTTTATAATACCCATGTATGCGAGTCTGAAATTTGATTCGTTAGCAAACAACTTCTGCCCGGGCCGGAGAGCCCTGTGTGCAGAGGGAGAGTGCATTGTCCTTCAGGAGGAAAAACAACTGTGAGAGTAGGTCTTGACATCGGCAGCACTACCATCAAATGCGTGGTGCTGGATGAAAACGATACCCTTTTATATTCGACGTATGAGCGCCACTACAGCCACATTCTGGAAAAGGCGCAGGAGCTGCTGCGCCGCATCGACGCAGAGCAGCTGCATGGCCGGAAAGCGCTGCTCAGCATCTCCGGCTCCGCCGGCATGGGCCTGGCCGACAGCTGCGGCGTGCCTTTCGTGCAGGAGGTGTTCTCCACCCGCGTGGCGGTCAAAAAGTTCGTCCCTGCGACGGACTGCGTCATCGAGCTGGGCGGTGAGGATGCAAAGATCCTGTTCCTGACCAACGGCACCGAAGTCCGCATGAACGGCAGCTGCGCCGGCGGCACGGGCGCTTTCATCGACCAGATGGCGACGCTGCTCAAGATGGGTGCCGATGAGATGAACAAGGCGGCCGAACAGGCCACCCGTACATACACCATCGCATCCCGCTGCGGCGTTTTCGCCAAGAGCGATGTGCAGCCCCTCATCAATCAGGGCGCAAAGACCGAGGACATCGCGGCCAGCATCTACAAGGCCGTGGTCAACCAGACCATCGCCGGTCTGGCACAGGGACGCCCCATCCAGGGCAATATCCTCTATCTGGGCGGTCCGCTGACCTTCAGCACCGTGCTGCGCAAGAGCTTCGACGAGGCACTGGGCGTCACCGGTACCTGCCCCGAGAACAGCCTGCTCTACGTTGCGCTGGGCGCTGCCCTCTACGCCGACAAGGAGTTCGTCCTCTCGGACGTGGCCGCTGCGCTGGATGAGTACGCCGCCACGGCCACCTACGCCAGCGAGCCGCCCCTTTTCGCCAACAAGGAAGAGTACGAGGTATTCCATGCCCGCCATATGTCCCACAGCGTGCCGCGGGTGGCGTTCGGCGCCCAGTGCGGCCCGGTGCATATCGGCATCGACTCCGGCTCCACGACTGTCAAGCTGGTGGTCGTGGACGAGCAGAGCCAGATCCTCTACACCAACTATCAGCCGAACCTCGGCAACCCGCTGCCCCTTATCCGGCAGCAGCTGCTGAAGATCTATAAAGAGCACCCCGGCCTCAAGGTGGCCAGTGTGACCACCACCGGCTACGGCGAAGAGTTGGTCAAGAATGCCTTCCGCTGCGACTTCGGCCTTGTGGAGACCGTGGCCCACTTCACGGCAGCAAAATACTTCATGCCGGACGTGGACTTCATCATCGACATCGGCGGTCAGGATATGAAGTGCTTCAAGATCGAGGATGGTGCCATCAGCAACATCTTCCTGAACGAAGCCTGCTCTTCCGGCTGCGGCAGCTTTTTGCAGACCTTCGCGCAGGCACTGGGCTACGACGTCAAGGAGTTCGCGGCTCTCGGCCTCTTCGCCGACCGCCCCGTGGATCTGGGCAGCCGCTGCACCGTTTTTATGAACAGCTCGGTCAAGCAGGCCCAGAAGGACGGCGCGTCCATCGAGAACATCTCGGCGGGCCTGTCCATCAGCGTCGTCAAGAACGCGCTGTACAAGGTCATCCGTGCGTCCAGCCCCGAAGAGCTGGGCCGGAAGATCGTCGTGCAGGGTGGTACGTTCTACAATGAGGCCGTCCTCCGCGCCTTTGAGAAGGAGATGGGCGTCGAGGTCATCCGCCCCGACATCGCCGGTCTGATGGGCGCTTACGGTGCGGCCCTCTTCGGCCTGCGCCAGTGCCGCAAGAACGGCCAGACCACCTCTGCCATGATGAGCGAGGAAGAGCTGGAGAGCTTCGACCAGAAAGTCGTCAGCGTCAAGTGCGGCGGCTGCGGCAACCACTGCCAGCTCACCGTCAACACCTTTGCCGATGGCCGCAAGTTCATTTCCGGCAACCGCTGCGACAAGCCCGTCACCGGCAAGAGCGAGGACAACAGCCTTAACCTCTACGCCTACAAGCAGCAGCTTCTGGCCAGCTATAAGCCCGTGGCCGGTAAGCGCGGCTCCATCGGCATCCCGCTCTGCCTGAATATGTACGAGCTGCTGCCGTTCTGGCATGCCTTCTGGACCAAGCTGGGCTTTGCCGTCCACACCAGCCCGGTGTCCAGCCGCGGCCTCTATCTGGCCGGTCAGGCTACCATCCCCAGCGACACCGCCTGCTTCCCGGCCAAGCTCAGCCACGGCCACATCAAGGCCCTGACCCAGATGCATCTGGACGCCATCTTCTACCCCTGCCTGACCTACAACATCGACGAGGGTCTGGGCGACAACCACTACAACTGCCCCGTCGTGGCCTACTATCCCGAAGTCCTCGCCGGCAACTGCCCCGAGCTGGAAGGCCAGAAGTTCATCTACGACTACGTCGGCATCCATCGCCCGAAGGATTTCGTCCACAAGATGGCGAAGGACGTGCTGCCCAAGTATTTCGGCGGCATCTCCGAGAAGGAAGTGCAGGAGGCTGCCAACGCTGCCTACGCTGAGTATGAAGCCCACATGGCACAGATCCGGGTCAAGGGCAGCGAGATCATAGATGAGGCCCGCCGTCAGGGCAGGCGCATCATCGTGCTGGCCGGACGCCCCTACCATGTGGACCCGGAGATCAACCACGGCATCGACCACCTCATCACCCGCCACGGCGCGGCGGTGGTCACCGAGGACAGCATCTCCAACCGCGTGGAGAAGTTCCCCACCAGCGTGCTGAACCAGTGGACTTACCACAGCCGCCTGTATGCCGCCGCCAAGTACTGCACCACCCAGAAGGATATGGACCTGGTGCAGCTGGTGTCCTTCGGCTGCGGCGTGGATGCCATCACCACCGACGAGACCCGCGAGATCCTGCAGGAGGGCGGTAAGCTCTACACCCAGCTGAAAATTGACGAAATTACAAACCTGGGTGCTGTCAATATCCGCCTGCGCAGCCTGTTCGCCGCACTGGATGAGCGAGACGAAGATAAGAAGTAACATAGGAGGAACCTATGGAATACAATTACCCCAAATTCACCCCGGAGATGAAGAAAACTCACACCATCCTCATCCCCAACATGGCCATCACCCAGTTCCGCCTGCTGGAATACGCCCTGCGCTACGACGGCTACAAGTGCGAGATCCTGGGCAACTGCGGCAGCGCTGTGGCGCAGCTGGGCCTGAAGTATGTCCACAACGACACCTGCTATCCGGCACTGCTGGTCATTGGCCAGTTCCTCGATGCGCTGAACAGCGGCAAATACGACCTCGAGCACACGGCCCTGCTCATCACCCAGACGGGCGGCGGCTGCCGTGCCTCCAACTACATCCACCTGCTCCGCAAGGCACTGGTCAAGGCAGGCTATCCGAACATCCCGGTGGCCAGCCTGAACTTCTCGGGCCTCGAGAAGGACAGCGGCTTCCAGATGACTCTGCCTCTGGCCCGCCGAGCCATCGCCAGCGTGTTCTACGGCGATATGCTCTGCGCCCTGCGCAATCAGGTCGCTCCGTATGAGAACGAAAAAGGCGCTGCCGATAAGATGGTAGACCTCTGGGTCCAGCGTCTGGGTCGTGTGCTGCTGGCGGGCAAGGGCTTCACCTCCCGCGAGATGAAGCACACCTTCCCCCTCATCGCAAAGGACTTCAAGTCCATTCCCGTCACCCGTGTGCCGAAGGTCAAAGTCGGCGTCGTGGGCGAAATTTACGTCAAGTACAGCCCGCTGGGCAACAACGACCTGCAGAAGTTCCTCGAGAGCCAGGACTGCGAGGTCAACTTCCCGGGTCTGATGGGCTTCGTGCAGTACTGCATCTTCAACATGGGCGAGGACCATGTCCTCTACGGCGGCAAGCTGGCCATGAAGATGGGTACCGACCAGCTGCTCAACTGGCTGGACAGCGTGGAGCGCTCCATGCTCAAGGCCGAGGCCGACGCCGGTTTCTACGCCCCCGGCCCCTTCAAGGAGCTGGTGGAAAAGCCCGAGGGGGTCATCTCGCTGGGTGCCAAGATGGGCGAGGGCTGGCTGCTGACGGCTGAGATGATCGAGCTGGTACAGGGCGGTTACGGCAACATCGTCTGCGCACAGCCTTTTGGCTGCCTGCCGAACCACATCGTGGGCAAGGGCATGGTAAACAAGATCCGCGCGATGTACCCCAGCGCCAACATCACCCCCATCGACTACGACCCCAGCGCCACCAGGGTCAATCAGGAGAACCGCATCAAACTGATGCTGGCCGTAGCAAAGGAGCGTCTGAACGCTCCTGCCGAGGCGAAGCCCCTGACCGCCGAGGAGATCGCGGGCGGTGCGCCCAGCCTCTCTCACGTCTGAGAAACTACAGAAGAAACAAAGAAGCCGCACGGTACAGTTTTCGCTGTACTGTGCGGCTTTTCTTATGCGCCGGAGCGCTTATTTCTTGTGATACTTGCGGTCTTCCTGCTCATAGGCGGGCTCGCAGGTGAGGTACATTCCCAGACGTTTGATGGTGTCCGTATCCACGCTGGACAGGATGACCGTGGAGTGCATGTCGCAGCCCTTGAGCTTGGAGAGCTGCTGCAGAGCGACAGCAGCCGTCTCATTCTCGGCGGCAGAGCTGGACAGCGCGATCAGGATCTCATCGGTGTGCAGGCGGGGATTCCGGCTGCCGAGGTAGTTGGTCTTGAGGGTCTGGATGGGCTCGATGGCGCGGGCGGAGACCAGGTCGATCTCATGGTCGATGCCGGCCAGCTTCTTGAGGGCGTTGAGCAGGGCAGAAGAGGCTGCGCCCAGCAGGGGACCGTTCTTGCCGGTGACGACGGTGCCGTCCGGCAGCTCGATGGCGGCAGCGGGTGCGCCGCCGGTGCGCTCGGCCACGGCGTGAGCCTGCTTTTCCACGGCACGGTCGCCGACAGCCAGACCGGCCTGATTCAGCAGCAGCTCCAGTTTGAAGATCTCACTGTCCACATTCTTGCCGGTCTTGTGGTCGCAGAGAGCCTTGAAGTAGCGGCGGATAATTTCGTTGCGGGAGGCCTCGCGGCAGACTTCGTCGTCCACGATGCAGTTGCCGGCCATGTTCACGCCCATGTCCGTGGGGGACTTGTAGGGGCTCTTGCCTGCGATGAGCTCGAACATCGCGTTGACCACCGGGAAGATCTCGATGTCGCGGTTGTAGTTGACGGTGGTGACGCCGTAGGCCTCCAGATGGAAGGGGTCGATCATGTTCACGTCGTTCAGGTCGGCGGTAGCGGCCTCGTAGGCGAGGTTGACCGGGTGCTTGAGGGGCAGGTTCCAGATGGGGAAGGTCTCGAACTTGGCATAACCGGCCTTGACGCCCCGCTTGTGCTCGTGGTAGAGCTGGGACAGGCAGGTGGCCATCTTGCCGCTGCCGGGGCCGGGGGCCGTGATGACGACGAGGGGACGCTGGGTCTCGATGTAGTCGTTCTTGCCGTAGCCCTCGTCGCTGACGATGCGGGCCACGTCGTTGGGGTAGCCGGGGATCTTATAGTGGCGGAAGGTGCGCACGCCCACGCTGTTCAGCTTGTGCTCAAAGGCTTCGACCTCGGGGGCGGCGGTGTACATGGTCACGCAGACGCTGCCCACGAACAGGCCCATGCCCTGGAAGGCGTCGATGAGGCGGAGAACGTCGAGGTCGTAGGTGATGCCGTAGTCGCCGCGCACCTTGCTGCTGATGATGTCCTGCGCGCTGATGACGATGACGATCTCGGCCTGCTCCTTGAGCTGCAGCAGCATCTGCAGCTTGGAGTCCGGCTCAAAGCCCGGCAGCACGCGGGAGGCGTGGTAGTCGTCGAACAGCTTGCCGCCAAACTCGAGGTAGAGCTTGTTGTCGAACTGTGCGATGCGCTCCCGGATGTGCTGGGATTGCATCTGAAGATATTTCGCGTTGTCAAAGCCTTTTTTCATGGAATGCTCCTCTTCCTGATCTTACAACTTCATCTCCGGCACGTCGGTGGTGCGGCGGGCCGGAAGGTCACACAAACACTCTATAGTATAGCATACGACGGGCCTCGGCGCAATTATTTTTTGAGAGCTTCCTCGTGCTCCAGGTGCTCAAATTCTTCCAGCTCCTCAATGTCCTCTTTCAGGAACATCAGGCAGAAGCTGATGAAGAGCAGCAGGCAGGAAAGCCAGATGGCCCGGCTGCCCATGGGGGCCAGTGCAAGGCTGCCGAGGCCGGCACCCAGCGCGAACAGGAAGATGATGGCGAAGTAGTGAAGCGCCTTGCCGAGGGCTTTGGTGCTGCCGCCCACCAGCCATGCGCAGAGGGAATCCATGCCGCTGCGCAGATTGCCGATGCACATGGTGCTGGCGAAGGCATAGCCGTTCACCTTGCGGAAGGATTGTACCTGCATGGCGCAGGAGAAGGAAACGAGGGAGTTGGCCAGCAGATTCAGCTCCTGCGGCAAAAAGCCCACGACGAAGAGCAGCAGGATCTCGAACAGCACCACCAGCTGACGCCAGTGGAGCCACTGCATCCGCTTGAGCTTGAGGCGGATGAACTCGGCCACAAAAATGCCCAGTGCAAAGGCGCAAAGGGGCATCAGGTAGCGCAGGGCCTCGCCCCACTCGCCCGCAAACAGCTTGACGGCCATCAGCACGATGTTGCCGGTCTGGGCGTTGGCGAAGACCTTGCCGCGGTATAAATAGGTATAAACATCCTGTAAGCCGCCCGAGACGGAGAGAAACAGAGCGGTGATAAAGGCTTCGGACATCTGTCCGTGAGGTTTGAGAGATGGCATAAAAGCTCCTCCTTCTATCCAGAAAATAATTCCATGCCATACTATAACGCAAAACCGGCGTTTTGTCAAAAACTGCGCCATATTTTTTATAGATAATGACGATTCCTGGCGGGTATCGCAGGATGCGCTTTGTTTTGCAATGCGGCGCAGACTGTGGTAGAATACATAAAACAGCTTTTTTCAGGAGAAGGAGGGGCTTTCTGTATGCCCAATATCATCGAGATCACGGATTTCCACGCGCCGGAGCTGGACCCTTATGCCCGGCTGACCCAGAACCAGCTGCGCAATCGCCTCGAGCCGGAGAAAGGCATCTTCATCGCCGAGAGCCCCAAGGTCATCGACCGGGCGCTGGATGCAGGCTACAAGCCCGTGTCCCTGCTGATGGAGCGCAAGCAGATCACCGGCCCGGCAGCGGGCATCCTGAGCCGCTGCGGCGACGCGCCGGTGTACACGGCAGATCGGGAGATGCTGGCAGAGCTCACCGGCTTTGAGCTGACCCGGGGCGTCCTCTGCGCCTTCCGCCGCCCGGCACCCCGCCCGGTGGAAGAGCTCTGCAAAAACGCCCGCCGTGTGGCCGTGCTGGAGGGCATCGTGGACTCCACCAATGTGGGGGCCATCTTCCGCTCGGCGGCGGCACTGAACATGGACGCTGTCCTCATCAACCCTTCCTGCTGCGACCCGCTCTGCCGCCGCGCCGTCCGCGTCAGCATGGGTACGGTGTTCCAGGTGCCTTGGGGGCAGCTGGGCGAGACCCCGGCAGACTGGCCGGAGAAGGGGATGGACATCCTCCACTCCCTCGGCTTCAAGACCGCCGCGATGGCCCTCAGCGACCGCTCAGTGAGCATCGACGACGAGCAGCTTGCAAAAGAGCCGAAGCTTGCCATCGTGCTTGGCACCGAGGGCGACGGCCTCGCCGCCGGCACCATCGCTTCCTGCGACTACACGGTCAAGATCCCCATGTCCCACGGCGTGGATTCGCTGAATGTCGCTGCCGCCAGCGCCGTTGCGTTCTGGCAGCTGGGCCGGCAGTAAAAACAGAACAGCAAGACCGGGCCGCTGAACAGCTTTTTGTGCAGCGGCCCGGTCTTATGCGTTATATCCCGTTACAGGCTGTCCAGAGCGCTGCGGGCCCGGCGGATGACCCCGGCATCGGTCTGCCAGAGCGCAAACTCCGAAAAGCCCGGCAGGCCCATGGGTACCCCCTCCCGGCGGAAGGTCATCCGGCTGTCCAGCACCCGCTTGCCTGAGAGATGGAAGGCCCGGGCCCCGGTGGCGGCGGCAAGGGCGGGCAGGTTTTCGGGGGTCACACCGGCCCCCACAAGGATCTCCAGCTCCGGCCCGGCGGCCTCCACCAGCCGCTTCAGCAGAGCTGCTCCCTCCGGGGCGCTGGGAGCCTGGCCGCTGGTAAGGATGGTGGAAAGGCCCAGAGCCCGGGCGGCCTCCAGTGCGGCAAAGGGATCCCGGCAGACGTCAAAGGCCCGGTGGAGGGTGCAGGCCACCGGGCGGCCTGCTCTTTGGGCCGCCGCCCGGGCGGCGGCGTAGATGGGCTGCAGGGCCTCCACATCCAACCCCCCCTCCGGGGTCAGCACCCCGGTGACGATGCCGTCGGCCCCGGTCTCCACCAGCCGGGCAGCAGACTGGGCCATCTGGGCCAGCTCCCAGCGGTCGTAGCAGAAATCCCCAAAGCGGGGCCGCAGCAGGGCCCGCACCGGCAGGCCGGTCTCGGCTTTTACCTGCTGCAGCAGGGCCAGGCTGGGGGTGGTGCCGCCAATGACCAGATCGGCGCAGAGCTCCAGCCGGTGGGCACCGCCCTGCATGGCCGCAAGGGCGCTGGCGGTGCTGTCCACGCAAACTTCCAGAGTGTAGGGCATGGTGGTATCCTCCATGGATCATCAGCAAGACCCGCCGGCAGGAGCCGACGGGTCGGAAGAGCAAATTATTTTACGCTTTCCAGGAAACGGACAAAACCGGCACGGCCAGCCTCGTCCAGCTTGTAGACACCGGCATCCACCAGCACCTGCTCAAACACATGGCCCACCTCGTCCTGCAGGATCAGATGGACGTTGTCGGCGTTCAGCTCGGGGTGGCGGTCCAGGATGTCCTGAGCCCACTCCGCGTGCTTCTGCAGGGCCTCGGGGTACCCGGCGGTGGGAGCCCGGGCCACCAGCAGGTCGGCCAGGTCAAAGAGCTCCTGCTTCAGGCGGCTGGGCAGAACGGCCAGACCCATGACCTCGATGAGGCCGATGTTCTCCTTTTTGATGTGGTGGAGCTTTGCGTGGGGGTGATAGACGCCCAGTGGATGCTCCGGCGTGGTGATGTTGTTGCGCAGCACCAAATCGAGCTGGAACTTGCCGTCCCGCATCCGGGCGATGGGGGTGATGGTGTTGTGGGGTTCGCCGTCGGTCTCGGCGTAGATAAAGCAGCTCTCATCGGTATAGCCCCGCCATGCGGTCAAAATCCGATCGGCCAGCTCCACAAGGCGTTCGTCGTCGGCACAGGTGAGGCGGATGCAGCTCATGGGCCAGTGGACGATGCCGGCGTCCACGTCCTCAAAGCCGGGGAAGACCCACTTCTTCTCGATGGGCGCTTTGGCCATGGCGAATTCGTAGTGGCCGCCCTGGAAGTGGTCGTGGCTCAGGATGCTGCCGCCCACGATGGGCAGGTCGGCGTTGCTGCCCACGAAGTAGTGGGGGAAGAGGGCCACGAAGTCCAGCAGCTTGCGGAAGGTGGCACGCTCGATCTTCATGGGGGTGTGCTGGCTGTTAAAGACGATGCAGTGCTCATTGTAGTAGACATAGGGGCTGTACTGGAAATTCCACGCACTGTCGTTGATGGTCAGCGGGATGATGCGGTGATTTTCCCGGGCGGGATGGTTCAGCCGGCCGGCATAGCCCTCGTTCTCCACGCAGAGCTGGCACTTGGGGTAGGCGCTCTGAGGAGCCAGCTTTGCGGCTGCGATGGCTTTGGGGTCTTTTTCGGGCTTCGACAGGTTGATAGTGATGTCGAGGTCGCCGTAGGGGGTCTTGGTGACCCACTTGACGTCCCGCTTGATGCGGTAGCGGCGGATGTAATCGGTGTCCTGGCTGAACTTGTAGAACCAGTCGGTGGCGGCCTGGGGGCCGTCGGTCTCGTACCGCTCTTCGAAGTTGGCGCGGACGATGCTGGGGCGGGGCGTCAGCACACCCATGAGCCGGGTGTCGAAGAGGTCGCGGGCCGTGGGGCTGTCGTCGCAGACGCCCCGGGCGACGGCATCGTCCACCAGCGTTTTCAGAATGCTCTCGAGGTCGGCATAGCAGACGTCGCCCTCCGGCTCTGTGAAGCTGTCGAGCTGCATGGTCATGAGCAGCTGGTTGCGGATGTAAATTTCGTCGTCAGGCAGGATGAGGCCGGTGTCCAGACCGTAGTTGACGAGCTGCTGGATGGCAGTGGAGATCACAGGACAGCGCCTCCTTCCGGGCGGATGGACAGGACGTGGCAGCGGCCCTCGCCGAGGATGGCTTCCATACCGGCCTTGAACTCATCCAGCATCTCCACAGGCACGAAAGCCTGCACCGTGCCGGCGAAACCGCCGCCGTGGACGCGGACAGCGCCCTTATCGCCCAGCAGATGCTTGGCGGCTGCGATGGTCACGCCCACTTCCTGATGCTCCTTGTAGCCTGCGGGGATGACGTTCTGCAGATACTCCCAGCTGCTGCGGCCGGACTCGTTCACGAGGCAGAGGAAGGTGTCGAAGTCGCCATCGTGGAGTGCGGCCACCTGCTTTGCCACACGGTCGTTGTCGGCGTAGACGTGGAAGGCACGGAGGACGGCGCGGTCGCCGCACTGCCTGCGGCACTCGGGCAGCTTTGCAAGGAAGGTCTCGAACGGCACATCCCGCAGCACCTCGCCGCCGCAGACAGCGGCCACGGCGCGGCACTCAGCCGGGATGGCGGCGTACTCGTCGGTCAGATCGGCGTGGTCTGCGCCGGAGTCGAGGATGCAGAGGGCCAGACCAGCCTTGGAGAAGTCTACAGCCACCGGCTCCACCACGGGCTTTGCGGGGCTGGCGAAGTCGATGGTGATGATGTTGCCCACGCTGGAAGCCATCTGGTCCATCAGGCCGCAGGGCTTGCCGAAGTAGACGTTCTCAGCCCACTGGCCGATCTGCGCGATGACGATGGGGGAGACCTTCTCGGTCATGAAGCAGTCGTTCAGGATGACGCCGATGAGCACCTCAAAGGCGGCAGAAGAGGAGACGCCGCTGCCCTTCGGCACGTTGGAAGAGATATAAACGTCCAGACCGGCCAGCTTTGCGCCCCGCTGGGTGAAGGCGGCGCACTCGCCGCGCAGCAGGGCGGCGGTGGTGTTCTCCTCTTCCTTGCGGGCCTCGAGGTCGTTCAGATCAATGACGCACAGATCATAGCCCTCGCTCTGGACGCGGAGCTGGTTCTTGTCGTTGGGGGCTGCGGCGGCGATCATGTCGATGTTCACGCTGCCGGCCAGTACCCGGCCATGCTGATGGTCGGTGTGGTTGCCGCCGATCTCGGTGCGGCCCGGTGCGCTGTAAAGGCCGGCCTCAGCGTGGGAGCCGAAGGTCTTTTCCAGCCCGTCCAGCACGGCGGCGTAACGGGCGGCTTTAGAGGCCGTCTCGGCGGGAGCACAGCAATACAGGGAGGCGAGGCGTGCGGCGTGGACGCCGTCGGACAGCTCCTGCTTCCATACGGGAATGGACTTCATCATGGAATCTTCCTCCTGACAGACAGATACTTTTTTATTTCGTGTGGGCGATACAGCCCGCTTCTAATCCTATAGTAAAGGATTTGTCCGGAAAAAACCATGTGTTATTGTTGCATCTCAATGAAAAGTTGCAAAAAATCCCCTCCGGGGCTGTCCGGCGGGGATGCAGAATAAAAATCTCGGATAAATTACAACTGAGACAAAAGTTTTTTCTAAACCGGGAAAGCATTGTGCAACTGCGCCGAAACTTCCCGCTGCCGCGTCCCGGCGGGGGAGCGGGCCGCGATATGGAGAAACCTTACTGCGGCGGGCAGTGCAAAAGAAAAGGCCGCGATCCACTTTTCCAGCGGAGCGCGGCCTTCTTGTTAAGGGAAGAAAATTATGATGTCAGGCGGAAGGCGAGGGAGCAGCGCCCTCCGGCCCGGGAACACAGGGGAAAATTACTGCATCAGGCTGCAGACGGCCTCGGCGTAAGCGGCGGGGTCATCCACGGGCAGGCCCTCGATGAGCTGTGCCTGTGCGTAGAGCAGAGCGCTGTACTTCTTGAGCTTCTCGGTATCGCCAGCCTCCTGTGCGGCTTTCAGCACAGCGAAGACGGGGTGGTTGACGTTCAGCTCCAGCACCTTGTCGCTCTTGACGCCCTCACTGCCGGGCTGCTTGGAGAGCACCTTCTCCATCTCGATGGACAGCGGGCCGTCGGCGGACAGGCAGACGGGGTGGTCCTTCAGGCGGGTGGAGACTTTGACCTCCTTGACCTTGCCGTCCAGAGCGTCCTTCATGGCGTCAAACAGAGCCTTGTTGGCGGTGGTAGCCTCTTCGGCGGCCTTCTTCTCGTCCTCGGTCTCGAGGCCCAGATCGCCGCTGTTGACGTTCTTGAACTCGACGGTGCCGTCCTTGCCCTCGGCATCCTTGCGGGGATAGGTGCGCATGATCTGCAGGCAGAACTCATCCACATCCTCGGTCAGGAGCAGGACGTCATAGCCCTTGTCCATGACCAGCTCAGCGGCAGGCAGCTTTGCCAGACGGTCGGTGGAGTCGCCGGCGGCGAAGTAGATGTACTTCTGCTCGGCGGGCATCTTGTCCACGTACTCCTGCAGAGTGACCATCTTCTGCTCCTTGGCAGACCAGAACAGCAGCAGGTCGCGCAGCAGCTCGGCGTGCATCCCGTAGTCGGAGTATGCGCCGAACTTCAACTGACGGCCAAACTCCTTCCAGAAGCTTTCGTACTTCTCGCGGTCGTTGGCCAGCATGGCGTGGAGCTCGTTCTTGATCTTCTTTTCCAGAGCGTTGTGGATGAGCTTGAGCTGATTGTCCTTCTGCAGCATCTCACGGCTGATGTTCAGGCTCAGGTCCTGGCTGTCCACGATGCCCTTGACGAAGCTGAAGTAGTCGGGCAGCAGGTCGGCGCACTTCTCCATGATGAGGACGCCGGATGCGTACAGAGCCAGACCCTTTTCGTAGTCCTTGGTGTAGAAGTCATAGGGGCGGTGGCTGGGCACGAAGAGCAGGGCGTTATAGTTTGCAGTACCCTCGGTGCGGCTCACGATGACGCGGGCGGGGTCGGCGTAGTCGCTGAACTTATCCTTGTAGAAGTTTGCGTACTCCTCGTCGGTGACTTCGCTCTTCTGCTTCTTCCAGATCGGCACCATGCTGTTCAGAGTTTCCAGCTCGGTGTAGGTCTCCCACTCGGGCTTGTAGTCGTCGGGCTTGGGGTCGGGTTCGGGCTTCTGACGGCTCTTCTCCCGTTCCATCTGGATGGGGTAGCGCACATAGTCGCTGTACTTCTTGACGATGGCCACGATGCCGTACTCGTCGAGGAAGTTGTCGTAGTTGTCGGTCTCCGTGTTGGGCTTGATGTGGAGGATGATGTCGGTACCGGCAGTCTCCTTCTCAGCAGGCTCAAGCTCATAGCCGTCAGCACCGCTGGACTCCCACTGCCAGGCCTCGTCGGAGCCGTAAGCCTTGGAGATGACCGTCACTTTGTCGGCCACCATGAAGGCAGAGTAGAAGCCGACACCGAACTGACCGATGATGTCGATGTTCTCGTCCTTGTTGTCCTTCTTGAAGTCGAGGGAGCCGGAGTGGGCGATGGTGCCGAGGTTCTGCTCCAGCTCTTCCCGGGTCATGCCGATGCCGTTATCGGAGATGGTCAGGGTGCGGCTGTCCTTGTCGCGGGTGAGCAGGATGCGGAAATCGCCTTTGTTCATGCCGACAGAAGTGTCGGTCAGGCTCTTATAATACAGCTTGTCGATGGCGTCCGAAGCGTTGGAGATCAGCTCACGCAGGAAAATTTCCTTGTTGGTGTAGATGGAGTTGATCATCATGTCCATCAGCTTTTTGCTCTCGGCCTGAAATTCTTTTTTCGCCATAATACAAAACCTCTTTTTATCAGATTCAATGCCAGCACCCAGAGCGCATGACTGCTTGCGGAAGCTTAGCACTCATAACTTTCGAGTGCTAATATACACCGCTGAGAGACAAAAATCAAGGGGTTTCATAAAAAGTTCAAAAAACTTTCCTTTCGGGGCCAAAGCCGCCTTTACTTTCCCGCGCCAAAGCCGTATAATGGGCCGGAATGACAGACCTGTTTATAAGGAGGATGAGGAATGCAGCAGATAGAGCTGGAACTTGCAGGCGGAGGCGTGCTGACGGTTTCCCTGCGGGCGTCGCTGGACGCCATGCCCGCCGTGAAGCAGCGGCCTTTGGTGCTGGTGGTGCCGGGCGGCGGCTACAACCATGTCAGCCCCCGGGAGGGCGACCCGGTGGCCCTGCAGTTTGCGGCGGCGGGCTATCACACCGCCGTGCTGACCTACAGCGTGGGGGAGGGGGCGCAGAACTACCAGCCTCTCCGACAGCTGAACGAAGCGCTGGCTCTGCTGCGGCAGAATGCGGGAGAGTGGCACATCCTGCCGGATAAGATCGCCGTCTGCGGCTTCTCGGCGGGCGGACATCTGGCTCTGTCCGGCGCGGTGCTGGACATTCCGGGCGAGACGGCCCAGCAGAGGCCCAATGCAGTGATCCTGGGCTACCCGGTCGTCACGGCAGGGGAGTTTGCCCACCGGGGTAGCTTCGTCCAGCTGGCGGGCAGCGAGGATGCTGCCGCACAGCAGGTGTTCACCCTGGAGGATCAGGTGAACTCCGACACACCGCCGGTCTTCGTCTGGCATACCATGGAGGATAAGACCGTTCCGGTGGAGAACACGCTTCTCCTGCTGGCCGCTCTGCGGAGGGCGAACGTGCCGTGCGAGGCGCATCTGTTCGAGAAGGGCGTTCACGGCACCAGTATCAGCACCGCCGAAGTGGATGCCGCCGACCCTCACCGCGCCCATTGGGTGGCTCTCTGCCTCGAGTGGCTGGGGGAGACGTTTGGGTTCAAGTTGAGTTGAATTTGGACATTCCTACAAAAAATTCATAAATTTATGGTTGACCTGCCCAAGATTTGAGCGTATACTGGTCAGCGGAAACAAACGAGGAAGAAGGAAACATACATGGAAAAGAAGATCTCGGTCAAAGACCTGCTGATGCAGGCATTCCTGACGGGCTGGGAGCTCTCCGACAAGAGCATCGCTCAGGACGAATATCTGCAGAGCGCCATTCAGGTCATCGAAGTGCTGCAGGTGGAGCCGGAAAACGTCTACGCGGAAGAGGGCCTCGGCCTGACCGACGGCGACGAGGTAGACCATCTGGACGACCTGCTCCGGGCCGACGGCCAGTGGCTGTATTACGGCGTGGAGGCGGAGAATTTCTTCCTCATCCAGTGGTACCCGGACGAAGCATCCGCCAGGGCAAAACTGGCACAGCTCGAGGAGCTGGGCGACGGCAAGCAGTACCTCGTGGACCTGAGCCTCAAGCGCATAAATCCCACCGAGGCCGAGAATTTCGGCAATTCCAACCCGGTGCAGCTGAGAAGTTAACCTCGGCGAAAGCCTCTCCCCTTGGGAGAGGTGGCATCGCTTGCGATGACGGAGAGGGCAAGCCTGTTGCCCGAGAGCCGCTGTACAGCGATAAGCTGTCTCTTTGTCAGAGCGAAGCTATCGCTGTATCTGTCTTCTCCGTCAGTGTCCTTGCCCTCTCAGTCTCGCTTCGCTCGACAGCTCTCCCAAAGGGAGAGCCTTTTGCAGAGAAAGGAATCGAACCAATGCAGCTTTCTGATACGGAGCGTCAGTGCCTCACCGCCATTCTGGCCCGATATGACCAGCACCCCGAAGTGCAGCGGATGCGGGAATTTATCCAGCACGGCGATGTGACCACCTACCAGCACTGCAAGAATGTGGTGCTGGTGAGCTTCTGGCTCAACCGCCGCTTCCATCTGGGCGCGGATGAGACGTCGCTGGCCGTGGGGGCCTTCCTCCATGACTTCTATCTCTACGACTGGCACAAGCGCAGCTCTTTCCGGGGCCTGCGCCGCCTGTTCGAGATGCACGGCTTTGCCCATCCCGGCTCTGCCTGCGTCAATGCCGAGCGCTGCTTCGCCATCACCAGAAAAGAGCAGAACATCATCTCGAGCCATATGTGGCCCCTGACCTTCCGCCATGTCCCCACCTGCCGGGAGGCGGTCATCGTCTGCCTGGCCGACAAATACTGCGCCGTGCTGGAAAGCATGTTCCAGCGCACCCGGGTGGCCGATACGGACGCGGCAGACAACGAGTGGTAAAGGCCTTGTCTGATACGAAAATGAGCTGCTGTACGTAACGTGCAGCAGCTCATTTTTTATAATTTCTTATACCCCGCAGGCTCGTCGGCTTTGGCGCGGCGCTCCATCAGATAGGTGTCCAGCCAGCGGCCATGACAGTCCCGGGCGATGCGCTCCCGCCGCCCGACTACCCGGAAGCCGCACTTCGTGTGGAGGCCGAGGCTGGCGGTGTTGTCCTGCAAAACGGTGGAGTGTAAGGTCCAGTAGCCCTCTTTTTCCGACTCTTCGCAGAGGGCCGTCAGCAGGCGGGAGCCGAGGCCCCGGCCCCGGAACTTCTCGCCGACGTAGATGCTCACCTCGGCCACGCCCCGGTAGCACCAGCGGGGGTCTACCCGCCGCAGTGCGGCCCAACCGGCCAGCTCGCCGCCGTCCAGAATGACGAGGCGGCATTCTTTGATGTGAAAGGCGTCCCACGCCGTGTAGGGCGGGCAGGTGGTCTGGAAGGTGGCGTGCTCCGTGGCGATGCCCTCTGAATAGATCTCGGACACAGCGTTCCAGTCTTCCGGCTCCATGGGCCGGATGGTGATATTGCTCATGATATTCTTCCCCGGCAGAGCGCCTCAATGCGCCCTGCATCATTCCTCTTGTTTCAGTATAGCAGATGCAACCAATCCGCGCAATGGTCGCTTATTCCAGCCCCGGCAGGGTGTCCAGCACCGGGATGCCCAAGCTGTGCAGGAAGGCTTTCTTTTCCTCGATGGCGGGGACGACGTCCAGCTCCGAGGGGGCGTGGGCGTCACAGCCCACGATGGCCTTGACGGGGTACTCCGCCGCGATGCGCCAGAACTCGTCCCGGGTGTAGCCCAGAGAGCCGTCGGGACGGCCCTGCAGGGTCAGTCCGGCCATGTTGTACTCGAGGGGAATGTCCAGCCGCGCCGCTGCGGCACAGATGTCCCGGCAGGCCTTCTCGGCGTCGGCATCGAAGGCCGTCACCCGGTTCAAAAAGAGGTCGGGGTGGGCCAGATACCGGTAAAGCCCTGTTTCCAGCGCTTCCACCACCTGTTCGGCATACCGCCTGCCGTGGGCGGTGGAGGTGCTGCCGCCGAAGCGGCTGGCCCTGGCGTCCTGCTCGTCGGTGGTGTCGTAGTGACAGCCGAGGATGAGATATTCGATGTCCAGCCGCTCCATCTCTTCCCTGAGCCAGCCCAGATAGGCCGGGAAATACTCCGCCTCGAGGCCGATGCGGATGTGGAGCTTGTCGGCATATTTCTCCCGCAGCCTGCGCAGGGTCAGGACGTAATCGTCCAGCTGGGAGGGCAGCATCCGGATGCGGCTGACGAAGCCCGGCGTCGCGTAAGCCCAGGGGGTGTGGTCAGAAAACCCCAGCACCTTGTAGCCGCAGCGCAGGGCCGTGAGGATGTATTCCTCCTCGGTGCCTTCGGCGTGGCCGCAGCGGGTGGTGTGGGTGTGGTAATTGGTCAGCATGACAGGACTCCCTCCCGGGCAGAAATTTTTTGACAATCAGCACCGTTGTGATACAATAGAGTATATACCCGTTTGGGGCAGGGACTATTATAGACCTTTTTGCCGAAAAATGCAATGAAGGCTGCTCTGAAAAAGGAGAAATGAAGATGGATTGGAAACGAATCGCTGCCTCTGTGCTGATGCTCGGTGTCCTCGCCGTCCCGGCCTCAGCAGCCAGCATCACCCCCCAGACCACCATGAAGGAGATACGCGACGACCCCGACATCAAGGCCAGCGGCCTCTATACCTACACCTATGTGTGGGAGCGGGACTGCGAAAGGCTCTCCACCAGCCGCGACGACGAGACGCTGACCGAGGTGGTCGGCAAGGCCTCCGCCGAAGCCTGCGCAGCGGGCCTCAACTATCTGGCTCAGGTCTACCACGACGGCACCCGGGTGACCTATCCGCTCTATTCGGAAGAGGAGATCGCTGCCGTGCCTGCCCGCGCTCATGCGGAGCTGTATTACTGCCCGGCCCAGCAGCCGGGGGCTAAGTTTGCCATCGTGCTGTCGGGCAACGCGCTCTACTACAGCGGCGAGCTGCGGGGCGGCGTGTCCACGGCGTGGGAGCTGCATGAGCAGGGCTATGCCGTCTTCTCGCTGCGCTACCGCATCGGATGGGAGGCCGGGGACGACGCTCCCCTGGAAGACCTGGCCCGGGCCATCCGCTTCGTGATGGACAATGCCGACACCTTCGGCGTCTCCACGGAAGACTACGCCCTGCTGGGCTACTCTTCCGGCGGACAGCTCGCAGGCGTCTTCGGCAATGAGGAAAAGGGCTGGGGCCGCTACGGTGTGCCGAAGCCCGGCGTATTGCTGCTGGCCTACCCCATCAACAACTTCTTTGAGGCAAAGCCTGCCTACCACCTTCTGATGGATACCGACCGGCTGGAAAGACGCTACTATTCCTATACCGTCTCGAAGCTCGTGACGCCGGACTATCCGCCCACCTTCCTGTGGTACGGCAGGAATGACCTCATGCTGAAAGCCTTCGTCTACCCCCTGCAGGGGCCGACCCTTGCAAAGGCACTGGAAGCCAGCGGCGTCCCCAACCGGGTGGAAGTTTACGACAACGCCAAACATGGCATCGGCATCGGCGTGGGGACGGACGCCGAGGACTGGGTGGAACGTGCTGCCGAGTTCTGGCAGAGCGTTTCGGAATAACAGGAGGAAAAGAATATGTACGACTGGAATGAAGCTGTCCGCAGCCTGAATGTGGGCCTGCCCGACGACATCGCCCGGCTGAAAGCGGCCGGATATTATCAGGAGGCCATCGCCCGCATCGACCGGCTGCTGGCCGAGGACTGGACAAAGACCCAGAACGGCCCGGCGTCCAACGGCATCGCCCCGCCGGAGGGGTATGTCCCGCCCGAGAACCCCACGCCCCACGGTGTGGACGCCCTGCGGGAGGCCCTGACTGTCCAGAAGGAGATCATGCGCCGGCTGCCCGGGGAATACTGCTGGACGGAAGCCGAGGCCATCGCCCGGATGCAGGAGCGGGTCAGGGACTTCACGGCAGAAGAATTTAAGAAGCTCGACTGGGAGGGCCGGATGGACTGGCGGTTCGTGGAAGGGGAGAAGCGGTATCAGGCCCGGTTCGCCGAGACGCTGCTGGCCACCCACGCCGACCTCGCCGCCCGGAAGCTGACGCCGGACGCCCCCAACAACAAGAACGAAGAGCGCCACCGCCTCCACGAGAAGATGGAGCGGGAGGGGAGCGCCAGCGCCGACATCACCCTCCGCACCAGCATCCGGATGTCCGACGAAGCCTTCGCCGCCGCGCTGGAAAAGGCGAAAGCCGAGGGCAGAGACGCCGTCCACGTCCGGGCATGGCTGGCCCTGCCTGCCGCCTGCCCGTCCCAGAGCCATATCACGCTGGACCGCTTCACCGAGACGCCCGGCCATATCGCCGCCGAGGACGCGCCCCAGCGCACCGTCTGCTGGGAGGCCGACTTGACCGAGAACCGCACCTTCGGGGCCGAGTACAGCTACCGGGAGACGGCGGTCTATGCCGACCCGCTTTCCTTCATGCCCGACGCGGAGCAGCCCGATCTCTACACCGGCGAGGAAGCGCCCCACATCGTCTTTACTCCCTATCTGCGGGCGCTGGCGGCTCAGCTCACCGAGGGCATCACCAGCCCGGCGGAGAAGGCGAAGCGCATCTACGATTATGTCACCCTGAACGTCCGGTATCACTTCCAGCCGTCCTATTTCGTCCACGAGTCCATCGCCGAGAACTGCGCCCGCAGCCGCCGGGGAGACTGCGGCATCATGGCGCTGACCTTCATCACCCTCTGCCGCATCGCGGGCATCCCGGCCCGGTGGGAGAGCGGCTTTGCAGTGGCCCCGGGGGACGCGGGCTGTCACGACTGGGCGCGGTTCTACGTCGCCCCCAAGGGCTGGATGTATGCCGACTGCTCCTACGGTGCCTCCATGGCCCGCCGGGGCGATGAGGTGCTCCGCCGCCACTATTTCGGCAGTCTGGATACGGGCCGCATGGTGGCAAACAGCGCCTTTGAAGCGCCCTTCGACCCGCCGATGCTGGGCTTCCGCAGCGACCCCTACGACAACCAGAGCGGCGAGATGGAGGCCGACGGCGTGGGCCTGTACGGTGACGATACCGTGACCACCAAAGAAGTTTTGAAGTTTGAGGAAGTAGAATAAATGGAATTTCTCGCAATGCTGTATACCGTCCTGCTGGTGGCCATCTGTCTGATGATGGCGCTGCTGCTCTTCCGCAGCGGACGCCCCACCGGCGGGCTGGACGAAGCCGACTGCGAAGAGCTGAAAGACTGGCTCGAAGAGCAGCTGGCCGCTCAGGCCAAAGAGTTCAACGCCCGTCAGGACGCCATCGCCCAGCAGAACTACGCCGCCATCCGCAGCGTCAGCGAGACGCTGCAGACGGCTGTGCAGAGCATGAGCACCACCCTCGGTCAGGGGCAGGACAGCCAGCAGCGCATCCTGGAGCGGCGTCTGCAGAGCCTCGAGCAGGCCAACAACCAGCAGATGGAGCAGCTGCGCCGCGCCATGGTCGAGAGCATGACGGCATTGCAGGCTGAGAACACCCGCAAGCTGGACGAGATACGCCACACGGTGGACGAGCAGCTTCAGGACGCTTTGCAGAAGCGGGTGACGGAAAGCTTCAAGGCCGTCAACCAGCAGCTCGAGCAGGTGTACAAGGGCCTTGGCGAGATGCAGTCCCTCGCTGCCGACGTGGGCGGCCTGAAGCAGGTGCTCTCGGGCGTCAAGACCCGCGGCATCCTCGGCGAGATCCAGCTGGGCGCGATCCTGGAAGAGATCCTCGCCCCGGAGCAGTACGACACCAACGTGGCCACCATCCCGGGCAGCACCCAGCGGGTGGAATACGCCATCCGGATGCCGGGTGCCGACGGCGGCAGCGTCTGGCTCCCCATCGACTCCAAGTTCCCCGGTGACACCTACGCCCACTTACAGGACGCCTACGCTTCCGGCGACGCGCAGGCCGTGGAGGATGCCCGCCGCGCCCTCGAGCTGGTGCTCCGCAGCGAGGCCAAAGACATCCGGGAAAAGTACGTCGAGCCGCCCTATACCACGGCGTTCGGCATCCTGTTCCTGCCCTTTGAGGGCCTGTATGCCGAGGTGGTGAACGCGGGGCTGCTGGAGGTCTTGCAGCGGGACTATCAGGTCAACGTGGCAGGCCCCAGCACCATGGCGGCCCTGCTGAACAGCCTGCAGATGGGCTTCAAGACCCTCGCCATCCAGAAGCGCTCCGGCGAGGTCTGGCAGCTGCTGGGCGCGGTGAAGACGGAGTTCGACAAGTTCGGGCAGGGCCTCGCCAAGATGCAGCAGCGTCTGCGCCAGACCGACGAAGAGCTGGACCAGCTCATCGGCGTCCGCAGCCGGGCCATCAGCCGGAAGCTGCGCAGCGTCCAGAGCCTCGACGAGGCCAGCGCCAGCGCCCTTTTGGAGATAGACGACATGAACGAGCTGCCGAAGGCACTCTCTGAGACCAGCGAAATATCTGACCAAGTTGGGAAATAATGACGTTGATACGGCACAAAACGAACTTGGCCAACGTGACCAACTTCGACCTGTCTGACCAAGTTGGAACTTGGCCAGCAAAAGCAACTTGGCCAAACTGGCCAACTTCAAATAATAAACGTAAGTATGTTATTATATTGGAACTTGGTCATATAACCTACCGCAGTAGAACGTCATTCGGCCATCCGGCCTGATAAATAGTTGACGAAGACGGCAGACTGTGCTATACTGAGACGATTCTTAAAATAATTGCCGGCCATGGCAGACCATACACACCAATAACAGAGAGGAAATGTGCTTATGAGCGTAAAGAACATCAGCAGCGCCATTCTGGGCGTGGGCGTGGACGATACCACCATCGATCTGTTTGAGAGCCAGTACCCGGTCCCCACCGGCGTCAGCTACAACTCCTACGTCATCCGGGACGAGAAGACCGCCATCCTCGACACCGTGGACGCGCGTGCCACCGACGAGTGGATGGCGAACGTCACCGAGGCACTGGCAGGGGAGAAGCCCGCCTACCTCGTCGTCCACCACATGGAGCCTGACCACGGCGCGAATGTGGCCCGCCTCGCCGCCCTCTACCCCGAGATGCAGGTGGTGGGCAACGCCAAGACCTTCCAGTATATGGAGCAGTTCTTCGGAGCAGAGGCCATCGCCAAGGAGCGCCGCGTCGTCGTGAAGGACGGCGAGAGCCTTTCGCTGGGCGCTCACACCCTGACTTTCGTGTTCGCACCCATGGTCCACTGGCCCGAGGTCATGGTGAGCTATGAGTCCACCGAAAAAGTCCTCTTCTCCGCCGACGGCTTTGGCCGCTTCGGCGCGGTGGCAAAGTTCGACGAGAAGGCCGACTGGGCCAGCGAGGCCCGCCGCTACTACCTGAACATCGTGGGCAAGTACGGCCCGCAGGTGCAGGCTCTGCTGAAAAAGGCCGCTGCGCTGGACATCAAGACCATCTGCCCGCTCCACGGCCCCGTCCTCACCGGCGACCTTGGCAAGTACCTGAACTACTACGATCTGTGGTCCAGCTATAAGGCCGAAGAGCCGGAGAAGGTGCTGGTCGCCAGTGCCTCCATCCACGGCCACACCCGCGCAGCCGCCCACATCCTGGCCGAAAAGCTCCGGGCCAAGGGGGCGAAGGTGGTGGAGATCGACCTGACCCGGGTCGATGTCTCCTACGCCGTCACCGAGGCCTTCCGCTGCGGCAAGACCGTGCTGGCCTGCGCCACCTATGACGGCTTCCTCTTCCCGCCGATGGAGAACCTGCTGGCCCACCTCAAGACCAAGGCTTTCCAGAGCCGCACCATCGCCCTGATGGAGAACGGCACCTGGGCGCCCATGGCCGCAAAGCTCATGCGCGCCGAGCTGGACGGCATGAAGAACATCACCGTCTGTGACACTGTCGTCACCCTCCGCTCTGCTTCCAACGCCGCCGCTGAGGCGCAGATGGACGCACTGGTGGATGAGCTGCTGAGTAAGTAAAAACGAGTAGAAACAGGAAATCCCCCACTTTCGTGGGGGATTTTCTTGTTTTCTGTCAGCGTTTATGATACACTGATACTGCCGCCGCAAGGCGGTAAGGCACTGTACATACGGCAGGCGGTTTGGTCTCTCACTTCCGAAAGGAGGTGAGAAGATGCCGATTACTTTGACGTTTCACTTGTTTGGACTCACGTTCACACTGCGAATCAAAAAGTAAAACCGCCACCTCTGCCAAGGTGACGGTTTTCAAAAAGCCAAATCCTTAGAAAGAGGCCAAACCGCTTGTCACAGTGCCTTTTCTATCGCTATTATAGCGCATTGCCGGGCCGCTGTCAAGGAACCCGGCAGTGCGTTTTTTGCTCAGGAGGCGCGCGTCTTTCGGCCAAGCGCCGCCGCGCCGGTCAGGGCCACGAGGACGCCCAGCACGGCAAGGCCCGCACCGGCCTGCCCGAAGGCGTCGCCCACCGCGCCCACGAGGGGGCTGGCGGGTATCATGAGCAGGCTGTAGACCATGCTGTCCACGCTGATGAGGGTGGCACGCTGGTCACTGGGGATGACGTCGTTGAGCTTCTGGTCCTCGTGCAGGAGGTAGGCGTCGATGACGCCCTGCACCAGCATACAGCCGAAGATGCAGCCCAGCACCGGGGCGGCACCCACCAGCGCGCAGCCCCCGCCGCAGAGCAGGGCGCAGACGGCGTAAAACCGCCGCAGGCTTTTCGGATGGAGCCGCCGGGCCGCTTCAACGCCCAGCATGGAGGCAAGCCCGCTCAGCAGCATCGGCACGAACAGCAGCGCTGTGGGCCAGCCCAGCTCGACGAGCCGCTGCTGGACGAACATCTTGGTCAGGTAGCTGGGGATGCAGAGGACAGCGGCGGAGACGATGAGCTTTGCCGCCAGCGGGGTGGCGCGAAGAGCGGTGATGCTGTCCCGCACCAGCCGCGCCAGCTGGCCGGGCAGGTCGCGGAAGGTCTGCTTCTCCCGGCGGGCCTGCGTCTCGGTGACGATGGGTTCGGTCATCAGGGCGGTGGCGGCAGCGGCAGTGCCTTCAAAGGCGGCGCTCAGCAGGTAGAAACCGGAAAAGCGGAGAAACCGTTCCAGCGTGCTGGCGAGGGACCCCACAGCCGTGGCCAGCATGGAGAGCTGGGAGCAGTTGGCGGAGACCCGGAGGTAGTCGCTTGTCCGTCCGCACTGCTTGAGGCTGTCGTAAGTCAGGGCCGAGGCGGTGCCGGAGAACATGGCGTTGGCCAGTGCGCTCAGCGCCATCGCAAGGCAGATGAAAAAGAGGTCCGGTGCAAAGGCCATCAGGAGGTTGGAGAGCACCATGCAGACCCCGCCGGCCACGAGGGTCTTTTTGCGGCCCAGCAGGTCAGCCGCCATGCCGCTGGGAACCTCGAAGGTGAGGCTGACCATGTGGAACACGCTCTCGGCAACGCCGATCTCCCACAGCGAGAAGCCCCGCGCAGCCAGCAGCGCCACCCACACGGCGTCGGTGATGCGCAGGCCGGAGAAGAAGTTGTTGGTATAGATGCAGGCAAGCTGCTTTTTCAGGTTGAGTTTATGGTTCATGGGGGAACACCCTTTCTATTATTATGGATAGAAATGTGTACCCTTTATAGGCTGTTTGCTGCCTTCCCTCGGCCAAAAGGCTCTCCCTTTGGGAGAGCTGGCGCGTGAGCGCCTGAGAGGGCAAGCCCATCACGACAGAGCCGCTGCACAGCGATAAGCATCCCCTTTGTCAGAGCGATACTATCGCTGTGTTTATTTTTCTTTGTCAGCGCCCTTGCTCTCTCCGTCACCTGCGGTGACACCTCTCCCAAAGGGAGAGGCTTTGGAGCAGCTCTTCTACGCAAAAAGAGGGCCGGACAGCTGTCCGGCCCTCTTTGAGGTCAGCGCTTATTCAGCCTTGGTCTCGGTCTTGGCTTCTGCCTTGACTTCAGGCTTTGCCTCTTCGGCCTTAGCCTCCGGCTTTGCAGCGGGAGCTGCGGCAGCGGCGGGCTTTGCTGCGGGAGCAGCAGGCTTCACCACGGGCTTCGGGGGATACGGATCGTCCTTCAGGGGGAAGAGGATGATCTTCTTCGGGCACTTCTGGGCGCACATACCGCAGCCCTTGCACTTGTCGTAGTCCACGCGGGCCACGCCGTCAACGACATGGATCGCATCGAACTTACAGGTGCGCTCACACATACCGCAGGCGATGCAGCTGGTGGTGCAGAGCTTGTTGGCGACAGCGCCCTTATCCTTGTTGGAGCACATAACGACGGGCTTGCGGGGGCCGCCGGCGTCGATCATGATGACCTGCTTGGGGCAGATGTTGGCGCAGGCACCACAGCCGGTACACTTGTCCTTGTCCACCTTGGCAACACCGTCCACGATGTGGATGGCGTCGAACTTACAGACCTTGGTGCAGTCACCCAGACCAATGCAGGCGAAGGAGCAGGTCTTGGGGCCGCCGTACAGGGTAGCAGCAGCGGCACAGGTCTGGATGCCCTTGTAGTCGTAAGCGGGCTTGCAGTGCTCGGAGCTGCCCTGGCACTGGACCACGGCCTTCTTCTCCACAGCGCTTGCCTCACCGCCCATGATCTTGGCGATGGCAGCAGCAGCCTTGGGGCCGCCGGGAGCGCACTTGTCGCAAGGCACGCCGTCCATGACGACAGCCTTTGCGTAGTCGGCACAGCCTGCGTAGCCGCAGCCGCCGCAGTTTGCGCCGGCCAGACAGCTGGCAACTTCTTCGATACGGGGGTCTTCCTCAACTGCCATGAACTTGGCAGCGGCGACCAGAATGATTGCGCCGACAGCACCGACGATGGTGCAGAGGATAACAGCAGATGCGATATTCATAATCCTGTTCCTCCTTTACAGCGTCACGTTAAACAGATTCTCAACGATGCCGCCAAAGCCCATGAAGGACAGGCTGGTGATCGCTGCGGCCAGCAGAGTGATGGGCAGGCCCTTGAAGGGAGCCGGGGGATCACAGGCCTCCACGCGCTTGCGCACGCCGCTGAACATGACCATAGCCAGCATGAAGCCGACGCCTGCGCCGATGGCACAGATCAGAGCCTCGATGTAGGCAGCGCCGAAGCCCAGAGCCTCGACGTCTGCGCCGTAGTCATCGACGACCAGAATGGTGACAGCCAGAACGCAGCAGTTGGTGGTGATCAGGGGCAGGTAGACGCCCAGAGAGTTGTACAGCGCAACGAGATACTTCTTCAGGAAGATCTCGATGAACTGCACCAGAACTGCAATGACCAGAATGAACACGATGGTCTGCAGATAGCTCAGACCGGCGGGGTTCAGAACAAAGATCTGCAGCGGGAAGGTCACAGCCGTAGCCATGAACATGACGAAGATGACAGCGCCGGACATACCCACAGCGGAGTCAAGCTTCTTGGAAACGCCCAGGAACGGGCAGATGCCATAGAACTTCACCAGCACGTAGTTGTTGACAAGGATCATGCTGAAGAAGATAGCAGCGAGTTTGACGAGCATCTTATTAGCCCTCCTTCTTCAGATTGTCGATGTCGCAGCAGCTCTTGCGCTCGATGCGCGCATCCAGCTTGCCTTCCAGCCAGACACAGCCGGCCATCAGGACGCCGTAGCAGAAGAATGCGCCGGGAGCCTGAGTCATGATGCTGATGCGGGCGATGCTGTCGGGCAGGACCTGGAAGCCCAGCCAAGTGCCGCTGCCCAGCACCTCGCGGATGGTAGCCATCAGCACGACGGTGAGGGTGTAGCCGATGCCCATGCCGACGCCGTCCAGTGCAGAATCGACCACGTTGTTCTTGCAGGCGAACATCTCGGCACGGCCAAGGATGATGCAGTTGACGACGATCAGGGGCAGGAAGACGCCCAGTGCGGTGTACAGGCTGTCCATGTAGGCGTGCATGACCATCTGGACGATGGTGACGAAGCCTGCGATGATGACGATGTAGCAGGGCAGATGGACCTTTGCGGGGATCACGTTGCGCAGCAGCGAGATCAGGATGTTGGAGCAGACCAGCACGAAGGTGAAGGCTGCGCCCATGCCCAGTGCGCTGGAGACTGCCGTGGTAACTGCCAGGCAGGAGCAGGTGCCCAGGACCAGACGCAGAACGGGGTTCTCTTTGATGATGCCGTTGGTAAGGATGCTTACCTTGGACTTGTTTTCAGATGCCATTTCTTACCAACCTCCTTTATGCCAGCTCGTTGTAGCAGTTGACGCAGTCGTTGATGGCGGCGAACAGTGCCTTAGAGGAAATGGTCGCGCCGCTGTATGCGTCAAAACCGCCCTGACCGATGGCGATATTCTGGGTGCCGTCCATGCCGTTGAACTGGGCAAGGAAGGTGTCGGTTGCGACATTGGAGCCGATGCCCTTGGTCTGAGTGGAAGCGTCCACCCAGATGCCGGTGACGGTGCCGTTGGTGTCAAAGCCCATGATGACAGACAGCACGCCGCCATCGAAGCCCTTCTCCTCAGCCTTGATGGCGATGCTGCCATCCTCGGCCTTGACGACGCCGGTGACGTTCTCGGTGGTGTAGCCGGTCACTTCTTCCAGCGTCTTGGCGTCGGAAACGGTGGGCATGACGTCCACATAGGCTGCCAGAGTGGCTGCCTTCTGGTTTGCTTCGATGATAGGCGCAGTAAAGGAGTTGACCAGGGCCAGCAGGAAGCTGACCACCAGTGCGATGACGCTCAGCACGACTACCGGCTTTACCGTGCTTTCCCAAGTAGACTTATTCATTTGCCAGCAGCCTCCTTCTTAGCAGGTTTGAGATAGCCATACGGCGTCTGGCGGGTCAAGTCATTGATGTACGGGACCCACAGGTTCATGAACAGCAGTGCGAAGGACACGCCCTCGGTGTAGCTGCCCCAGTAACGGATGGCGAAGGTGATGACGCCCAGAGCCACGCCGTAGATCAGCTTGCCCTTCAGGGTGAAGGGGCTGGTGACGTAGTCGGTGGCCATGAACACAGCGCCGAACAGCAGGCCGCCGCTCAGCACAGCCACCAGTGCAGCGTGGACGCTGTGGGTGGCGATGAGGTAGAACACGAACATGCTGCCAACGTAAGCGGCAGGGATGGCGATGCTGATGGTCTTGGTGACCACGAGGTAGATCAGGCCCAGCACGATGGCCAGAGCGCAGGTCTCGCCCAGAACGCCGCCGTGGACGCCCATGAAGAGGTCCAGCAGGCTCAGCTTGTTGGGGTCGGCCACAGCCAGAGGAGTCGCGGAGGACAGCTGATCGACCGCTGCATCCGGGAACACCCAGTTGTTCATCGCGCCGGCAAAGCTGACGAACAGCACGATACGGCCCACCAGAGCGGGGTTCGCAAAGTTCATGCCGATGCCGCCGAACAGCTGCTTGACCACGATGATGGCCACGAAGTCGCCGATGAGCAGCTCACCGATGGGCATGCCCACAGGCACGTTCATGGCGAGGATGATGCCGGTGACGACGGCGGACAGGTCGCTGATGGGGTTTGCCCTCTTCATCAGCTTGCAGTACAGCCACTCGAAAGCCACGCAGGCCACGACGGACACTGCGGTGACCAGCAGAGCACGCAGACCAAAGATAATGGCAGAGGCCACGACGCACGGGGTCAGGGCCACGATCACGTTGGCCATCAGGCCGGTGGTCGTCTCCTCAGAGCGCAGGTGCGGGGAGGCCGAAACAATAAGCTTCGTATCCATTACTTATTGCCTCCTTTTTTGATTTCACCGAGATAGAATGCCTTGGCCAGACCCATCATCTGGGTGCAGGGACGCTTGGCCGGGCAGACGAAGGTGCAGGAGCCGCAGTTGAAGCAGTAGTCAACATGCAGCTTGCCCAGCTCCTGGACGTCGCGGGCAGCGTAAGCCTGGTTGACCTCCACGGGCTCCAGACCCATGGGGCAGTACTCGACGCAGCGGCCGCAGCGGATGCAGGGGTTGACCTGGGGGGGCTGTGCGGTCGCTTCGCTCAGCATGATAAGGCCGGAGGTGGTCTTGGTGGTGGGGTAGCTCAGGTCACGCACAGCGGGACCCATCATAGCGCCGCCGGCCACGACCTTGCCCAGAGTGACGCCGCCCTTGAGGCCGGCCGTGTTCAGGACATCCTCGTAGGAAGTACCCACGGGGACGATGAGGTTCTGGGGCTTCTCGCAGGCATCGCCGTCCACGGTGATGACGCGGCTGACCACCGGCATACCGGTAGCCAGATACTTGCCGAGGCTGGACACGCTGGTCACGTTCATGACGATGGCGCCGGCAGCGGCGGGCAGGCCGCCGTGCGGGACCTCGCGGCCCAGGCACTTCTCGATGAGGATGAGCTCTGCGCCGGTGCCGTAGACGCTGGGCAGGGGCTTCACCTCAATGGCGGGCTTGTCCTTCGTCTTCTGGCACAGCAGGTCGATGCACTCGGGCTTGTTGTTCTCGATGCCGATGACGCACTTCGGGATGCCGGTGTACTTCAGCACAGCCTCGATGCCGCGGACGATGTCGTCTGCGCAGTTCAGCATCTCCTGGGTGTCGCTGGTCAGCCAGACTTCACACTCGGAGGCGTTGATGAGCAGGGTGTCCACGGGGTCCTTGGGCTGCAGCTTGACGTCAGTCGGGAAGCCTGCGCCGCCCAGACCCACCAGACCGCTCTCACGCACGGCGGCGAGGAAGCTGGCCTTATCGGTCACTTCGGGTGCCTTCACGGCGGGGTCTACGGTCTGCTTGCCATCGGTCTTGATGACCACAGAGTCGCACATCCGGCCATTGGACAGACGGAACGGCTCCACAGCCGCCACAGTACCCGAGACGCTGGAGTGGATATTTGCAGACACAAAGCCGCCAGCTTCACCGATCTTGGTACCGACGAACACCTCGTCGCCCTTCTTCACCAAAGCCTTGGCGGGAGCGCCGATATGCTGACTCATCAGGATGCGTACCTGCGCGGGCAGAGGCATCGGGATCGGTTTGCTTGCAGCAGTTGCCTTGTCATGCGGCGTATGCGCGCCAAGCGCCGCACGTTTCAGCTTGTTCAACATGGAATTAAATCCCCCATTCTGCTTGAATTGCTGTCCCCACGCCCATGCAGGCGCACTGGTACAGGGACAGTTGCTGCTTAACATGTTTATTGTATCATTTTGCGGTGGGAAGTCAACGACAACAAGGCCAAAATGATGGAAATTCCTTAAATTTCTTGGCTGTTTTTAACGATTAGTCGTGGCTAACCGTCCATTTTTTCGTTCGTATCGCACAACTTTTCCCAAAGTCCGGTCGTTTGCCTTTCCGGGAAGAATATGTTATACTACAACCAAACGAACACGCAGGCGCATCCCGCGCCGTGCGGTCTGAGCCGTCAAGGAGGGTCTACCATGAAATTTCTGAAAGTAATGCTCGCTGTTTTGACCTGTCTGGCTGTCACGCTGACCGGCGTGCTGCTCTTTGTGGACAAGCACGGCCCCCGCTATATCCAGATCGACAACAGCGAAGACTGATTTTTCTCCGACGACAGAAGCCCCCGGATGCGGCACCGCATCCGGGGGCTTTCTCGTTTTATCTCATCTTAGTACGGCAGGAGCACCACGCCGCCCTCGTTGGTGAAGGAGATGCCCACCATCGTCACGTCGGCGCTGTTGAGCAGCTGGAAGGCCGGAGTGGGCAGCAGGTCCATGTTGTTCCAGTCCGTTATATCCCAGCCGCCATTTTGCAGCTTGTAGGAGTAGCAGTCGCCGATGCTGACTTTGCCCTCCACCTCGGTGTCGAGGATGGCCAGCCACTGGGCGTCGTAAGCGTCGCCGTCATCGGTGCTGAAATAAAGCGCCGCCATCCGGTCGGCCTGCGCGTCCGCGTCCGCCGTTTCGGCCACAGGGGCAAGGCCGTTCTGCTGGCGTACCGCATTGATGGTGTCCAGCACAGCCTGCTTCTGGGCAGGCGTCTCCGCAGTGACAGGTGCAGCCGTTGCGCTGGCCGCAGCGCACAGCATCGTGACTGCCGCCGCACAGACCAGCAGCGCCGAAAGGAATTTTTTCGTCAGTTTCATGTTCCGTCCCTCCACGAACAAATTTTCTGCCCGGCTCTGCGCCGAGCCTTGTGTGTAGTCTATCACCGCCAAAAGTCAGCTGTCAATGCTCAGATCCGACAAAAATGCCGCTGATTTTTCATCAGCGGCATTTTTCATTCCATCAATAATCCTTTTCGCAGCCCAGCAGGAACTTCATATACGCGAAGGTCCGCTCCTGTCCGATGTCCCGCACCATCTGGAGCAGCTTTTCCAGCAAAGCTCTCGTCTCGGGGTGGAGCAGATAGTGGTCTTTGCTGTGCTCGTAGTACTCCCAAGGGGAGGCGTCGGTGTACTTGTCGCCCAGATAGATCTGGCTGGCGGCCACACGGTCGCAGACCATCTCGCAGACGTACCGCAGGGGGATCTTCATGCCGGTGAGGCCGGCTTTCGTGGTGCTGTAGTCGATCCAGTATTCGAGGTGATGCTTGTTGCGGCCCTTGTGATGGAGCCATGCCGAGGTGTAGCCCCTGGCTTCCCGCTCCGCCTCATTGGGGCTGTGGTCGCCCTGATAGTAGATGCAGCCCGGGATAAACTCGGTGGGGCTGTACTTGCTCAAATCGTGGGCAAGGCCCTGCTCGTAGAGCCCGCAGGCAAAGCAGTATTTCATCACCAGCAGCTTGTGCCGGGTGATGGTCTCAAAATGGCCTTTGATGTTCATGCGTTTCGCCACCTCACTGTCACTTTTCCCTCTTTGAGGTTCCGCAGATCGCCGCTCTCCGAGAAATCCTCCCGGTCGTGAGTCAGGCTGGGGTTATAATAGGGGTCATCCAGAATATCCGCCTTGCCGTGGACGTCGTAGAGCCGCTGCTGCTCGGCGGCAAAGCGCGCTGCCTTGACGGGGTCTTTCTCGTCGCCGCCTCGGCTCTTGCTCTCGTAATGGGTCAGCTGGGCGTAGGGCGTCCACACGATGCGATAGCCCTTATCCCGCACCCGGAGGCAGAAGTCCACATCGTTGAAGGCCACGGCAAACTTTTCGTCCAGCCCCTTCACCTCGTCCCACACGCTGGTCCTGACCAGCAGGCAGGCACCCGTGACGGCGGAGAAGTCCTGCACGGTAGCGGCGCGGAACAGATAGCCGCTGCCGCCCGCCTTCTTGTACTTATGGCTGTGGCCCGCGTAGCCGCCCAGACCCGTGACAACGCCCGCATGCTGGAGCGTCTCGTCGGGATAGTAGAGCATCGCGCCGCAGATGGCCGCACCGCCGGGGTGGGCGCACTGCCGCAGCAGCTCGATGAGCCAGTCGCCGTTCCGCACCTCCACGTCGTTGTTCAGCAGCAGCAGGTACTCGCCCTGCGCCGCCTTCCGGCCAAAGTTGTTGATGGCCGAGAAGTTGAAGCCCTTTTCCGGCCAGGTGACCACTTTCAGGCCCTCGTACCGCTTCTCAGCATCCTTATAATAGGCAAAGGTGGCCGGGTCGGTGGAGTTGTTCTCGATGACGATGACCTCGAAGTTGTCCCACTCGGTCTTTGACCAGATGCTGTACAGGCACTTCTCGAGGTCATCGGTGTGGTCTTTGTTGGGGATGAGGATGCTCACCTTGGGGTCGCCCTCGATGTCCCACTTCACCCGGTAGGTGCTGGGGAAAAGCCCGTCCTCCACCATGCCGGTGCGCCCGGTGCGGCTCAGATGGTCCGTCAGCGCCTTTTTCGCCGCCGCCGCCACATAGGGCTTGGCATCGGTGCCGCCGGAAGTAGAACCCGCATGGACCCGCCAGTAGTAGAGCACCTGCGGCAGATGAGCCGCACCGCCGGTCTGTTCGATGAGCCGGAGGAAGAGGTCGTGGTCCTGACTGCCGTCGCACTCGGGGCGCTCGCCGCCCAGCTGCTCATACAGCGCCCGCTTGAAGACTGCCAGATGACAGATGTAGTTGCAGCAGAGCAGATAATCCGGGGCATAATCGGGCTTGAAGTGTCCCACCATCGGCTTTTTGATGTCCTTGGTGAAGAGCGCCTCGTCGCTGTAGAGGAAACCATCCGGCTCACCCTTTTCGCGGAGCTGCAAGACAGCCTTCCCCATCGCGTACATGGCATGGGGAGCCAGCACATCGTCGTGGTCGGCGAGGGCGAGATATTCGCCCGTCGCCAGCGTCTCGGCGGCGTTGGTGTTGGCGGCGATGCCCTTATTTTCGACCTTTTTGTATACGATGCGTTGATTTTTCCGCTGATATTCCCTTACGACACGCTCCACCTCGGGGTGGGCGTCGTCGGAGGCGTCCGCAAGGCAGAGCTGACCATTGGGGGCGGTCTGGTTCACAAAGGAGTCCAGAAATTCCCGCAGGTAATTTTCGGGCGTATTATACAGCGGGGTCAGGATGGAGATGGTGGGCAGGCCGCAGTTCTCCGCGGTCTTGCCGACCATTTCGGCGGCCTGAGCTTCCAGCACCTTTTTGCCGGGCAGATAGCGCGCCCGCTTGCCGAAGAAACGGCGGCGGACAAAGCCCGCGCCCCGCTTTACCATCGTGGGCAGGCCCTCGTCTTTCGTGAGCTGGACGGCATAGCCCATCAGCTCTTTGGCGCGTTTGAGTCGTACATTCATAGTTTCTTATGCCTCGCCCCGCTGCACGGCCTTGTAGGCGTTGCAGACGGTCTCGGTGTCGCCGTTCATCTTGAGGTGGCCGTGGCTCAGCCATGCCACCTTGCTGCACATGCGCTCGATCTGCTCGATGGAGTGGGACACCAGGATCACCGTGGTGCCGCCGGCCATCAGCTCCTTCATCCGCTTTTCGCACTTCTGCTGGAAGAGGAAGTCGCCCACCGCCAGCACCTCGTCGGCGATGAGGATGTCAGGCTTGGTGATGGTGGCAATGGCAAAGCCGATGCGGGCCACCATGCCGGAGGAGTAGTTTTTCAGCGGCACATCGAGGAAGTTCTGCAGCTCGCTGAACTCCACGATCTCGTCGAACTTCTCGTCCAGATACTTGGGCGAGAAGCCCAGGACCGTACCGTTGAGGTAGATGTTCTCCCGGGCGGTCAAGTCCATGTCGAAGCCCGCACCCAGCTCGATGAGGGGGGCGATGGTGCCGTTGACGGTCACTTTACCCTTGCTGGGCTTGTACACGCCCGCAATGGTCTTGAGCAGGGTGGATTTGCCCGAGCCGTTCAGGCCCACAAGGCCGTAAAAATCACCGGGCATGATGTCGAGGCTCACGTCCCTGAGGGCGTAGAACTCGTCGTACTGCAAGCGTCCCTGCACCATGGCAAGGAGGTATTCCTTCAGGCTCTCGTGCTTTTCGGTGGAGAGGTTGAAGCACATGGACACATTATCCACTTTGATGATAGGTTCCATCGTTCTCTCCTCCTTCTTATATATGCAGCACGAAGCGGTCCTGTGTCTTGCGGAACATCTGGACGCCTATCAGCATCGAGATGAGGGCGCAGAGGCCGCAGACGAGGAACATGTTGATGTCCAGCGGGATGCCCCACATCAGGGTGCGGCGGAAGCCCGTGATATACCAGTACATCGGGTTCAGCTTGATGATCTGCTGCATGTTGAAGCCGCCGATGGAGAAGGTCATCTGGGTGGGGTCGTAGAAGATGGCGGAGAAGTAGAGCAGCGCCGTGATAAAGACGCTCCAGATGTGCATGATGTCCCGGAAGAACACCGTCGCCGCCGCGAGGAAGAGGCCCACGCCGAGGCTGAAGAAGAAGAGGGTCACCAGCGGGTAGAGGGCTTCAAACACCGTGAAATGGATGGGGCTGCCGGTGAACACCATGACCAGCGCCAGCGCCACGAAGCTGAAGACGCAGTTGACCATGGCGAAGCAGCACTTTTCCAGCGGGAAGACATATTTCGGGATATAGACTTTTTTCAGCAGGGAGGCCGCGCCGAGGACGCTGCTCATGCTGGTGGAGGTGGCCTCGTTGAAGAAGTTGAAGAGCAGCTGGCCGCACATCAGGAAGACCGGGAAGTTGTCGATGCCGCTTCCCCGCATATCCATCAGGCTGCTGAACACTGCCCAGTACACCAGGCACATGAGCAGGGGGTTGAGCACGCTCCACACCACGCCCAGCACACTGCGGCGGTATTTGAGCTTAAAGTCACGGCTGACGAGGTTCCACAGCAGATAGCGGTAGCACCACAGGCCGTTGAACATTGCCTTGAGTTTTTTCACAGGCGATCACCACTTTTCAAAATACTCGAACTTCTGGGCAGCAAAGGGCTCATGGAGCTTGTCCTTGGCGCTGGTCTTGTGCTCGCAGCCGCAGTCGGGCCACTGGACGTTGACGGTGGGGTCGTCGTAGGGGATGCCGCCCTCGCTGGTGGGGTCGTAGACATCGGTACACTTGTAGCAGAACTCGGCCACATCGCTCAGCACGAGGAAGCCGTGGGCAAAGCCCTCGGGGATATAGAACATCTTCTTGTTCTCCTCGGAGAGGGTCACGCCCACCCACTTGCCGAAGGTGGCGCTGTTGGGGCGGCAGTCCACGGCGACGTCAAAGACTTCGCCCCTGGTCACACGCACCAGCTTGCCCTGGGTGTGATTTTTCTGGAAGTGGAGGCCGCGCAGCACGCCGCGGGTGGAGCGGCTCTGGTTGTCCTGCACGAATTCCTTGTCGATGCCGGCCTCGGCGAACTGGTCTTTCTGGTAAGTCTCCATGAAATAGCCGCGGTCATCGCCGAACACCTGCGGCTCAATGACGACGACACCGGGGATCTCAGTCTGCGTAAAGGTGAATTTGCCCATAATTATTTTCCTCTCTGTTTTGTTTTATCGTTTTTTGTTATTTTGTTGTATATGGAAAAGCCTTTTGCAGCTTTTGCGCGATTTTTGGTTTTCCGGAGGCGCATCACCCGCATCACGCACAGCGTGGCACCGGCAGCAGCTGCGGTGCAGACCAGCGAGAGGACGATGAGCATTCCCGCCGTCCTGGCAGGCTTAACGTCGGAGGCCGTGTCCAGCTCTCTGCCCACGTTCGCTTCCAGCAGCGCATCCAGCCCGGTGAGTACCGCCGGGACCCGGGCACTCGTCGATTCCTGCTTATCGCCGCCATTGACGGTATACACCGCGTACACTTCCGGCGAAGTACCCAGAACGTATCGTTCGGGCAGTTCCAGCGACGCCGAGACGTCCCCCGCCGTCACGCCGTCGGCCAGCAGCAGCCGGACGCCGGGGTCGGTGACGGTCACCTTGCCCAGCGCTCCGCCGCCGCCCACGACTTCCACCTCTCCGGTCAGGCCCTGGGAGGGCAGATCGGTGTAGCCGGTATAGCGGGCGAAAGCATAGTCCAGCAGGGTACGGACGTCGTTGTACTTATCGGTCTTCATCTCGCTCTGCATGGTCACGCAGATGAGACGGACGCCGTTCTGTTCCGCGAGGCAGACGTAGCTGTAGCGGGCGATGTTGGTGTAGCCGATCTTGGAGCCGCGGATGGCCGGGATGTAATACCGGCTGTAGCTCAGCCGCATTTTGTCCTGCTGGGAGAAATAGCGGGTCACCGGCTGGACATTCGTGGGCGCCATGGTGTACATCTCGAGACGGGTGAAAATGGTCTCAAAGCCCGGCTGGGTCAGCGCCCATCGCAGAATTTGAGCCATGTCGTAGCAGCTGGTGTAGTGGTCATCGCCGCTGATGCCGTGGGGGTTGGCGAAGTGGGTGTGCTCGAGGCCCAGCGCCTGCACTTGGGCATTCATCGCGGCCACGCCGCCCTCGATGGTGCCGCCGCCGAAGTATTCGGCCAGCAGATTCGCGCCGTCGTTGGCACTGGCGATCATGGTTCCGTAAAGAGCGTCCTGCAGGGGGACTTCTTCCCCCTCCCGCAGGGCGATATGGCTGGAATCGGTGCCTGCGAGGGAGTAGACGTCCTCATGGGAGACTGTGAGCTTTACGCCGTCCCAGTTTCCCTGCGCCTTCTGGCAGGCAAGGCCCAGCGTCATCACCTTGGTGATGGACGCCGGGTGCAGTTCTTCGTTCATATTCTGCTGTGCCAGCACGAGGCCGGTGTCTGCATCAATGATGCAGTAAGCTTTCGTCGTGGTCAGGGCCGGACCCACCGCCCCGGCAGACAGCGCCGTGCAGAGCAGGAGCAACGCTGTAAGAAGTGCAGCGATGTATTTTTTCATTCGATCATTCTCCACAAATCTTCATAGATAAACTTAGTATACCACACTTTCCCCTGCCTGAAAAGACACCTTTCATCCACACGGACATTGCAGCACCGGCTGTAATTGCCGCCCTTCCAGCGCCGCTTCCAGCGTCTGGGGCAGCAGCTCGAACCGTGCCTTGAGGCTCTGGGGCTTGGTGTTGGGGTCATCCTGCCCGTAAGGCACAAAATAATAGTGCTTGCGCTGGTAGAGCCGGGCGATGTTCTCCCCGGAAGCGCCCAGCCCGTCGTTCGTCGAGACAGCGATGACGACGGGACAGCCCACCCGGAGCAGACTCTTCGCCGCCAGCGTCACCGGCGTGTCGGAAAGGCCCTCGGCCAGCCGGGCCAGCGTGGCCCCGGTGCAGGGCGCGATCACGAGGGCGTCGGCCAGATGCCGTGGGCCGAGAGGCTCCACCGCCTGCAGAGTATCCAGAACCGGACGGCCCGTCAGCCCTTCCAGCTGATGCCGCCAGCCGGAGGCCCGGCCAAAGCGGGTGTCCTGCCCCGCCGCAAAGCTCATCACCGGCAGAAGCTCCCACCCCTGCCCCCGCAGCGCACGGGCCGCATCCAGCGCCGCTTCCAGTGTGCAGAAGCTGCCGCAGACCGCAAAGGCCGCGCAGCGTCGTTTCTTCTCTATCATGATGCTTCCTCCCTCTGCCCGATCATATCGCACACTGTCTGGGCCACCGCCTCGCCTGCCGTCTCGGGCGCGCAGGCGGCGGGCAGGCTCAGCGCATGGATGGCTCTGTGGCCCAGCCGCCGGGCCGCGTCGAAGTCAGTGCCGCCGGGGCGGGACGCCAGATCTACGATAAAGCTCTGCGGCCGCAGCCGGGCCAGCACTGCCTCGCTGAGCACCGGCGCAGGCACCGTGTTCACCACTGTATCAAAGGCCGGCGCTATCTGCCCGAGCCGGTCGATGGGGACGCTCCGCAGCCCGAAGCTCTCGGCCAGCGCCCTCTGGGCCGGGCGGCGGGCCGCCGCCGTCACCTGCGCTCCCAGCGCCGCCAGCCGGACGCCCAGCGCCTGCCCCACCGGCCCGAAGCCGGTCAGCAGGATGCTGCTGCCCCAGAGGGTGCGGCTGCGCTCTTTCATCAGGATGCCGATGCACCCTTCCGCCGTGGGGATGGCGTTGCGGATGGTCAGCTCTTCCCGGGCGAAGTAGTCTACCAGCTCTACCCCGGCCTCGGCGGCGATGGCTTTCGCCTCCACCGACAGCATCCCGCCCAGCGCCAGCGTACCGGGCCTTGCGGCCCGCAGCAATTCGGCCAGCGGCGTCCGCGCCGCGTCCAGCGGCAGGGGCAGCAGGATGTAATCTGCCACCGCGATCATCTCCGGCCCGCCCACACTGTACCCGGCCCGGGCCAGCGCCCGGGCCGCTGCGGCCTGCCGGGCGTCGCCGCCCACCACCGCGAAGCATTTCTGTCCTTCCACTGCAAGGCCCCCTCCCACATGCTCGATGTGCCATCCTATGCAGAGGCTGTGCCGAGGGTGCAAAAAGGCCCGGCAGACACTTTACAGCATCCGCCGGGCCTTACTTTTTTTATTTAAGGTTCAGGAGTGCGCCTCAGCGGCCGCAGCTCTCGCCGCTGCAATGGTCGCAGTCTTCTTCCAGCTTGCCCACGATGGGTTCCGGGTCGATGCCCTGACGACGGTAGTAGTCGGACAGAGCGGCCTTGACGGCCTGCTCAGCCAGAACAGAGCAGTGGACCTTGATGGGAGGCAGACCTTCCAGAGCCTCGACAACGGCCTTGTTGGTCAGCTTCAGAGCCTCGTCAATGGTCTTGCCCTTGATGAGGTCGGTGGCCATGCTGCTGGTTGCGATCGCAGCGCCGCAGCCGAAGGTGAGGAACTTGACGTCAACGATGACGTTGTTCTCGATCTTGAGGTACATCCGCATGATGTCGCCGCACTTGGGGTTGCCGACTTCACCCACGCCGTTTGCGTCGGGGATCTCACCCACGTTGTGCGGATGTGCAAAATGCTCCATGACCTTTGCGCTATACATACCTGCCATTTTAGTTTTCTCCCTTCAGGCTGAAGTGACGGGCCGTGTTCTGACCCTGCAGCCACATACAACTCATAGCACGACGGCGGGGAATGACTTCCTCCAGCACATCGCACAGATATTTCGCTTCTTCCATCGTGTTCTGCGGGCCAAAGGTGAACCGCATGGAACCGTGGCCGATCTCTTCCGGCACACCGATGCTCAGCAGCACGTGGCTGGGGTCAAGGCTGTCGGAGTTGCAGGCAGAGCCGGTAGAGGCGCAGATGCCGTGCATATCGAGGTCGAGCAGGATGGTCTCGCCCTCCAGACCCGGGAAGCTGATGTTGGCGTTGCCGGGCAGACGATGCTCAAGGCCGCCGTTCAGACGGGCCTCGGGGATGTTCTTCAGGATGCGGTCGATGACGTAGTCACGCAGCTCCTTCTCGTGGGCCATGCGCTCTTCCAGATGCTCGGTCGCCATCTCGAGGGCCTTGCCCATGCCGGCGATGCCGGCGACGTTCTCAGTACCGGCGCGGTGGCGTGCTTCCTGGCTGCCGCCGTCGATGAGGTTCTGGGGCCAGATGCCCTTGCGGCAGTACAGAGCGCCCATACCCTTGGGGCCGTTGAACTTGTGAGCGCTCATGGACAGCATATCCACGCCCAGCTCCTTGACGTCCACGGGGATGGCACCCACAGCCTGAACCGCATCGGTGTGCATCCAGACGCCGTGCTTATGGGCGATCTCAGCGATCTCCTTGATGGGCTGGATGGTGCCGATCTCGTTGTTGGCCATCATGATGCTGATGAGGGCGGTGTCGGGACGGATCGCAGCCTCGACATCCTCCGGGCGGATGTAGCCCTCCGTGGTGGGCTTGATATAAGTGACCTCGAAGCCCAGACGCTCGAGAGCGGCCATGCTGTGCATGATGGCGTGATGCTCGAAAGCGCTGGTGATGAGGTGCTTCTTGTTCTGGCGGGCCTTGGTGAAGGCAGTACCCTTCACAGCCCAGTTGTCGGCCTCAGAGCCGCAGCCGGTGAAGAAGATCTCGGACGTGGAGGCGTTGATGGCCTTTGCCACCTGTGCGCGGCCCTTGTCCACGAACTCCTTGGCCTCATAGCCCACACTATAATGGCTGCTGGGATTGCCGCAGGCGCCGCTCAGTGCCTCGACCATCACAGCCAGTGCTTCGGGAGCGCAGGCAGTGGTAGCAGCGTTATCCAGATAAACCACTTTTTCTGTGTTTTCCATAGGAATGGTTCCTTTCTGCTAAAATGTGGGAGCGCCGCGCCTTCCAGGGGGCCGGGGAGCTGCCCGCATAGATTCCATTTGACGGAATAGTTATATCATATCATTCCCTAGTATGTCAATGGGAATACTCGAATTTCGTGATTCAGTCACATTTCCGGCCTTTTCCGGTGAGTTTTCCCAGCAACACCTTCCATTTCGGGTAGCCCCAGCGCTTGTCTTCGTCGAAATCGTCGGCCAGCTTCCACGGAAAAGGGCTGCCGTCGAAGTAGAGATTTCCCGCTTCGTCCACGCGGTCCAGCTTTCGGGGCAGATAGTCCTCGTCGTAGTAGCTCTTGCGGCGGTCGGGCAGCGCCCAGTGGAGGGTGCCGTCGGCGTCCATCCCCTCGGCCCAGACGCCGAATACAAAGGTCGCCGCCTCGCCGTAGCAGTGCTGCTCCATCCGGATGGCACCGTCGTAGTAGAACTTGATGACTTCCAGCGTGCCGGACTCCTTTTTGCCGTCTTTGCCCAGCGTGGGGCGGTAGTCCTGCTGGTAGCGGCAGCCGCAGTGGGTGCCGGCGAACTGTTTGGCGGTAAACATCTTCTGTCCTTTCTGCTTCTGCGCGCCGGTGGCGCGGGGGTAGAGCGCGGTTACGCGGGGCTAAGTTCTCTTTTGCGTGCCAAAAGAGAACCAGAA
>ERZ772816.162-NODE-162-length-76593-cov-14.684588_pt1 | contig 76593 bp, 69 predicted proteins | sample MGYA00511359_ERZ772816 | MGnify/ENA primary metagenome ERZ772816 (study PRJEB29015, sample SAMEA2737710) | human gut metagenome | biome: human gut; feature: human-associated habitat; material: faeces | place: China | collected 2012 ...
TGCTGATGTTGCCGTGGTCGAGGGGATGATGGGGATGTACGACGGGTACGACCGCGACCGGGGCTCGTCGGCAGAAGTGGCACGGCTCTTGGGTATTCCTGTGGTGCTGGTGGTCGATGCCAAGTCGGCTGCCTATTCCATGGCTCCTTTGTTGTCGGGGTTCATCAATTTCCGTCCGGATATACGTATTGCGGGAGTTATCTTCAATCGTGTCGGCTCACCCCACCACTACCGGATGCTGCAGGAGGTCTGTGAAGACTTGAACGTGACTTGTCTGGGCTATCTGCCCAAACGGAAGGAACTGGAGCAGGAGTCACGCCATCTGGGGCTGGATTTCAGCCGTTCTAAGGAGACGGAGGGGCTGGACATGCTGGCAGGCTTGCTGGAGGAACATGTGGACTGGGAACTGCTGCTCTCGACAATCGGGCTTCCATTGCCTGCGGCGGCTGTGGAGGAGAAGTCGGTACTATCAGAGCCGGGGAAGCTGCATATTTCGGTAGCGCGCAACGAAGAGTCCTTTTCCTTCATTTATGCGGAGCATCTGGATATTCTGCGCCGTATGGGCACGGTTACTTTCTTCAATCCGGAGCAAGACCGGGCTATTCCGCAAGAGACGGATTTGCTCTATCTGCCCGGCGGCTATCCCGAGAACCGTCTGGAGGAACTTGCCGGGGCAAGGCTTGCCAGGGAGTCTATCCGCAGCTATATAGAGGCTGGTGGCAGGACGCTGGCAGAATGCGGGGGGATGATATATCTTTCGCAGTCCGTTCTTTCTGATGGGGATACGGACGGGGGAGGCAGTGATACAGACGGAAGAAGCACCGGGAACAGTGTAAGCAATGTCGGAAATGAGATGGTGGGAGTATTACCTTTCAGCATCACGAACGAGCGTAAACGCAGGAAACTGACATTGGGATACCGTCGGTTTGACTATAACGGATGGCGGCTTAAAGGACACGAATTCCATTATACGCAGCTTGCTGTGCCCGAAGCTGGTGGAAAAGAAAGTGGTGCGTACAGTCTTACTCCCTCGATAGTGCAGGTTTTCAATGCCAGAGGAGAGAAGGTCGCTACTCCCATTTTTCGTTATAAGAACCTGATTGCCAGCTATACACATCTGTATTGGGGCGAGATGGATGTGATGTCTTTGTTCGGTGGAGCCTAATCTTGTAAAACATCTTTTGAATCTGCTGGACTTTCCTTCTTTTTCCTTTCATGTTTTGCTTGAAAAGTCCCGGTATTTCTGCATATTTATATTCCAAATTTGTTTGTATCTTTGCGATAGAGAAAAGGTCTACGGAATAATTTGGTAAGTTAAGGCAAGAATTTTGCTTAATTTTGCGATATGATAGAAAATAATGATTCAAATGAATATTTTTCTTTTTTTACGGAGACGGAAACCTTATCCATTTTACCCAAAACTATATTATTAGAAGAGGGTAAGGTTGCAGATAGATTATACCTAATTCGTAAAGGCTGTTTACGTCTTTTTTTTATAATGAAGGAAAAGATATGACTTTTCAATTCTTTTTTGAAGGGGATTTTGTTGCATCATTCGACAGCCTATACAAACGGCAACCGAGTCTTTTCTTTTTGGAAAGTATTGAACTTACGCAACTCCGGTAATGAATCAAAACAATGGTAATGTAACTTTCAAACTGCACCATACACTGACCAAGGTCAATGTCTATATAAAAAGTAATGATAATACGGAGGGAAAGTCAGTAACTTCCTTCTCTATTACGGGAATGAAGAGTGGATTGCTTACCTATTATAATCCTACAACAGATAGTGACATAGGCTGGAAGTGGACATATCCATCGGCTGATGAAAAGGAAAGCTTTACCACCGGCATAATAAGTTTTCAGGTACCGGATACGATTATGGAAGAAAAGAAACTGCTTGCAACCTTCTTTCTGCTTCCTGCCGGGGCAGGAAGTAAGTTCAATATTTCTTATCAATATACGGCCAAAGATAGTAATAATGCTCTTGTTGTTCAAACTGTCAGTATGGAAAACCTGTTTTTACCTCTGACTGACAATTGGGCTTCGGGAAGGGCTGTCAGCTATACTATAGGTATAGCAAGAAAGGCAATTACTGTGATGCCGGAGAACGGCCCCGTATCATGGGAAGAGAATACTGAAACCGAGACCGTTATTGGAACGGAAGAAAAACAAGAAACTGATTGACTAGATGGGGCAATTCTGAATTTCGCAAAAAGGCGCCAATCTGTTTAAAGTAAGATAATATGAAAAAATATACTGAATTTTTCACTGGAATAGTCTTTTTGAGTATCCTTTTAGTCTGTAGTGCATGCACCGACGAATACGAAACAAACAATGGAGGTATGAAAGGGGGCTGTGAGGGAGTCCCCTTTACAATCCGGGCTATAGTAGCTGATTTTGAAGAGTTATCCCATGCAGGAAAGTCCTCTACACGTACCTCTGTAAAGGATGAACATCTTAAAATGGAGTTTGTCGATGGTGATTCGATTGGTGTTTTTGCCATAAAGGACGGTGCTATAATGGATGATATTGATAATGCCAAATTGGTTTACAATAGGTCAAGAGGCAGTTGGAATCCGGTGGGAAATGGTACACTTTATTGGTATGATGGAGTGAGTTATGTCGCATACTATCCATATAGGAGGAATATCACAATAGATCTCTCAAAAGGTATGGACGGAGCTATTGCTTCACTGACCGGGAATGAAAAACTGCAACCTGCGAAGGACCAGTCCACAACAGAAAAGCATATTGTCAGCGATTTGTTGGTTGCCACCGGCGTACCTGCTATTGACAATTCTTCCGGAATAATCCTGAACTTGCTGTTTCAACACCAGTTTGCATTGCTTGTGTTGCAACCGCAAGTATACGTAGGTTGTTTTGCACCAGAAAAAGCAGGCTTTGTTTACCATAGGGAATCGAGGGTTTTAGGAACAGACTCGGCGGCTATTAATGTGAGTCTGAACGGTATTACTCCATATCAGATAGATTCTTTGAAATATTGTGCCATTGTTCCGCCGCAAGCAAATGCACGGGTTACCGGAAACTATATGACTACCGATGGCAGAGATGATACGAATGTAAAGATAAATTATTCGGGCAGCTCCATCAGTTTTACTTCTGGAAAATGCTATACCTTGAAGGTTATTAGTCCCGTACCCGGTAAAGGAAGTATAGAAAGAAAGCTTTATCCCGGGGATTTTGTCTTTCAGAACGAAATCGATAAAAGAATAGAAGTACATCCCGGAAACGGGAAGTTGGAAGAAGATGGGAAAATCTATGATTATGAAAATGCTATCGGAATGGTAATTACTTGCGATCCGGAAAGGATGACAGACGAGAGGTGTAATAAAAAAGGATGGAATCATGCCTATGTGATGATGTTGGATAGTTTGAAAGAAGGGAATTGGGGACCGATGGATTTAATCGAAGCGGATATTGATACAATATCAATAGCTGATGTGAAGTCAAAGCATGATTTTAGCAGAATTAAGAATAACATGAACGGGTACTCTGAAACTTTACAAATGCTGGCAAATCATGAGGGTGATGCATCTTTTGTAAGCGACTGTCGTGCTTTTTATCTGGTGAAAACTTACAATAACAGCAATAAGGTGCCGGATGGGATCGAACGTAGTCCGTGGTTTCTGCCAAGCATAGGGCAATGGTTTGATGTATTGGTGAATATTTGTGGAAGATCTCCGGAAAACTTCCAGCACAATACCGGTAATGGTTTACAAGATGAAAAGTGGGGACAGGAAACGTTAGATAAATTAGAAGGACAGTTATCCAAAGTTGGTAAATCGTTACCGCAGTTTAACGTGAACTACAGACTTGGTTTCAGTTGCAGTTCTCAATATGATAAAGATAGAAGCTGGATGCTTCTCTGGCATATTGATGATCCCTTATATAAGTGGGAAAGGGTTTGCTTACAAGGATATAATAAGACTTCTGCATGGCATGTCCGGCCGTTTTTTGCATTTTAATCATTCCTTGATTAAAAATAGTCCTAATCTAAGTTTGAATTCATTATGAAAAAGTCCGGATAGCGCATTGATATTTTATGTAATTTCGTTTGTGTTCTCGAAATAGTGGAGTATCTTTGTTTTCATTTAAATATATTATGATTATGAAACTGAATACTTATCGCTTGTCTTCTTTGGAAGACCCTACTGATGAACAACTGCATGCTTTGATGGAACAAGTGGCTGTTGCGGCCCGTGAAAGTTCTCGCAAGGCAAAAAGAGAATTGGAGCGGAGAATGCAAGAGGTGAGAGAAAAATTGAAAGCATATAGAGCTAAAAATGTAAGTGATATATCCATGTGATGAACGAAAAAAATCCGACACTTTGTATAGTAGCTGGTCCGAATGGTTCGGGTAAAACTTCTACGACAGTGCAACTGCTTCATAATGAATGGGCAGAAAATAGCCTTTACATTAATCCTGATAATATAGCGCAAGAACAATATGGTGATTGGAATTCTCCCGTTGCAGTATTGAAGGCAGCAGAATTGGCGACTAAAATGCGTTATGAGTGTTTAAGGAAAAGGCAAGATTTTGTATTTGAAACAGTCTTTTCCTCAGACGAAAAACTTGCATTTGTTGAAGAAGCAAAAAAAGCAGGATTTTTTATTCGCATTTTTTTTGTCTGTACAAATAATCCTGAGATAAATGTACGGCGTATTACACAGCGCTATTTGAATGGAGGGCATGAAGTTCCCATTTCCAAAATTATTTCCCGTTATTATAAATCGTTATTGAATATAGGCAAAGCAATATCCTTGGTTGATAGGGTATATGTCTACGATAATTCAATAGAAAATCAAATTCCTCGATTATTGTTCCGCACTGTAAACGGGACCCTCTTCAAACAATATGTAGAGGAAATCCCGCAGTGGGCACAGTTCCTTATCAAATAGAGAATGAAAAGAGTCTATACCAAAACTGGAGACAAAGGAACAACGGGTATTCATGGTGGCGCGCGTGTGCCGAAAGATGACATCCGTATCGAGGCAAACGGATGCCTTGATGAATTGAATGCCGTGATTGGTATCGTGCGCTCCATGCTGGCGGCAGAAGATGGATGGCAGGAGTTGCTGCATGCTGTCCAGCGGGAACTGATGGTGGTGATGAGCCATGTGGCCACTCCCTCGGGAGTGGTGAACCCTAATCCGCTTTCTGCCGCAGAGCTCACGCTGCGCTGTGAGCAGGAGATGGATGCCATGACCGTCCTGCTGATGACGGACAACGGCTACTTCCTTTTGCCTGGTGGCACTCCCATATCAGCCCAACTGCAGTTTGCCCGTACCGTGGCCCGCCGTGCCGAACGCCGTTTGTGGACACTCCATCGCCAAGACCCTGTGAACGAGGATATTCTGCGCTTCATCAACCGCCTTTCGGACTTGTTCTTCGTCATGGCCCGCATGGAGATGCAGCGGCAGGACTGGCCGGAGGAGAAATGGCAAGAGTTTGCCTACAAAAGGAAAAGACTGTAAGCACTTATCGCTAACCGCCGGGAAGCTGTTTTCAGCATAGGGGTTCTATTTGCTGTCCGAGCCTTAAATCATACAGACATGCCCGTACTTCCGCTTCGCTGCCGATATGCTTTCCTGCATCGTCGGACAGCTTCACGCATTCGCGCCATTCCTGGTTGACGTTCATCTTGCATTGCGTCAGTTTCATTACGATGTTGGAGGGCTTGAATCCGGTATCATTCGTCAGATTGGTGCCGATGCCGAAGGAACAGCGGATTTTGCCCCTGCAATGCTCCTGGATGTCGAGTGCCTTGCCAAAATCGAGCGCATTGCTGAAGACGATGGTTTTAGTGGTAGGGTCGATGCCCAGTTCGCGGTAGCGGGCAACGAGCTTGTCGGTGAAATCGAATTCATCGCCGGAGTCGCAGCGTACACCGTCGAATAGTTTGGCCTGCTTGCGGCTCAGGTTACTTAAGAAAATGCCGGAGGTATAGGTATCGGACAGTGCGATGCCCAAGTCACCGTCGTACACGTTCACCCAGTTTTCCAAGGCCATGTAGTTGGCGTGTTTGTAGCCGAACTGTGCGCCGTGGAACATGAACCATTCATGCGGATGCGTCCCCATAGGCTTCATGCCGTATTTCATGGCGAAGTGGCAGTTGGAAGTCCCGGTACAGTATTCGGCGGCTTCCTTCAGACGGTCTATGACTTTGTCCTGTACCTCGAACGAGAAGCGTCTCCGGGTGCCGAACTCCGAAAAATATAGCTGGTGTCGGTTGGAGAGTGCCACCTTTTCGGACAGTTTGCAGAGTATGCCGTCCATGTCGGCCACGTTTCCCAAAGAACGGTTCTTTATTTCGGATACGATAGAAAGCAGGGGGACTTCGTAAAGGGTGGCCTTGTACAGATAGTCCGTGATTTCAATGTTCAAGTGCCGGTCCTCGTCCAGATGGATGCTTACCTTCTCCGGCTGGAAGCGGAAGGAGGAGAGCCACTCCCAATAGACCCTCGGCAGGAAACGGCAGTGGCGGGTCATGTATTCCAGCTCTTCGGCAGTAAGTACGGTCTGTGCCAGGCTGTCCACCGCCTTTTGCAGTTCCTTCAGAAACGTGTCCGTATAGGCGGTGTCGTCTCTGTCCTTGAAGCTGAAAGTGCCCATGGCATAGGGAAACAATTTGATGTAGGCATACGAGGTGGTGAATTTGTAAAGGTCTGTATCGAGTATGGTATGAATCATGGCAAAATATTCTTTAGTTATGATGTTCGATTTTGGGGATGAAGATAGTGAAAATTTCTTATTTGATCAGCCTCTATCTGTTAACAACGGCATATTCCTATTAAACCATGTTATAAATAAGACCGTTATGAGCTGAAATTTTGGAGAATTCGGAGGAGTCCGTATATTTGCAATGTGTTTTTCATAGTATTAGATTTAAGGTTAACAAAAGATTGGCTGTCTGGGATAGATAGCCTTTTTTTATGCCTTCACTTTTCCTTTTCCGTAGAGGTGGCGTGTAGTGCAGAGCGCCAAAGTTCCATAGACCAATACTTGTATCCACATCGTCAGCATCTGCGGCCATACGTCGGCCAGCGTTCCACCCATTGAATTCAGTTTTACAAAAGCAAGTACGGCAGGACCTGCCGGAAACAGATAGTGGGCTGTCTGCCAATACCACGGCATCAGCTCCAGCGGATAGGACACGCCCGAAAGGAAGATATAGCCCACAGAGAAGAAGGCTATCATCAGCAACGGCGCTTCGGAGTCTGTAAACCAGCGGGAGACGGCCAGGGCAAGGAAACTCGTGCCCAGCAGGAAGGGTATCATCATTGTGACGATGTCTCCTCCGCTGCCGATGTGTGGGATGCTGAACAGGTGCGGCAACAGTCCCAGCAGGAATAGGGAAAACACCACGTAGAGCATGAAGTATACGAAGGTCCTGCCTCCGACAATCCGTAATGTATCCTTCAATGAGTCGGCACGCATCAGCCGTATTCCTTTTCTTCGGGCTTCCGCTTCCTCGCCCGTCAGCATGGCAATCACCATCAGCATCGTCTGGAAGATGATGACAATTAGGACGGCGGGAATCAGATAGGAACCGTAGCCCTCTGTATAGTTGTAGAGCGCCGTGCCGGACACGCTGACGGGAGCGGACGAAGCCACTGCCAGCAGTCCTTGCGGAGGTAGGAATACGGTGCCCTCCATGCGGTGGGCATCGTTCACGGCAAGCATGACGCGCGCACTGGATTCTTGCAGTCCTTTGAAGTTGAGGAAAGCGTCCGTGGCGGCATAGAGTACGAAGACCGAAGTCTCGCCCCGTGCCACACGTGCCTCGAAGTCGGCAGGCAGGTAAAGGATGCCTGCCACGTCGCCCTGCTTCATCCATTGGCGGGCTTCGAGGATGTTGGGTGTCTGGCCGTAGACGGCGGTCTGGGGAGTGGCGTCGAGCAGTCGGATGTATTCGCGGCTGAGGGCGGAGTGGGAGAGGTCTACCACTGCGACGGGAGCCTTGCGCACCAGGTTGGGGGCGTACATGTAGTTGTAGAGCAGTCCGTAGAGGAAGATACCGCCTGCCAGCACGAGCAGGATGGCGGGATTGGTGGCGATGGCATGCCACTCGTGGCGGATGACGGAAGCTGTTGACAATGCGGTAGGTGGGCAAGGTGATGGGGAGGCGGAGATTGCTTCTTCCCTTATCTCTTTTTTTATCCACCATTTCAGCAATGGCAGTATCAGCAGTGCTGCCAATAGGAAGATGAAGAGTGTAGCTACCGACTGCCAGAAGTAGGCAAACCCTGCATCGAAGTAAATCATGGCTTGTGCCGCCTCCGTGAAGTGCCGCACGGGGAAGAGGTAGGAGGCCGCATGCACGGGCGCATACATGGCTGTAACGGGAAACGTGACTCCGGACAGCGTAGCCCCCAACGACCCCACCATGGATACTACACTGATGATATAGGCAATCTTGGGAAAGACAGAATAGATAAAGACCGCCAATGCCTGGGTAGCGATGATGAAGAGCACGGTCACTGCATTCATCAGCCACAGACTGCCAGCGAAGGGGATATGTAGCGGGCCGAACAGTACATAGTTTGCCAGGATACCGATGGACGAGAAGATGAGGGTATAGGGCAGCAGTTTCCCTGCTACGGCAGTGAGGATATTGCCTCGTGCCGTCTCCAGCCATTCGCCGACGCTGCCGAATTTCAGTTCGCTGCCTATGGAGTAGACGGTGGTGAGCAGGATGAGTATCTGGAACAGTACGAAAAAGAAAGGCTGGCTCAGGTAGATGGAGTAGTCCATGTCCGGATTGTAGAGGGGATGGGTACTGGCTTCTACGGGGAGCAGAAAGGTCTGTATCTGTTCTCCGCTGACTCCCAGAGCTTCGGCCTGCATCACGATGGGCGAGAGCGCCACGGGGGCAAGCGTATTCTCGAACGCCGCCATCAGCTCGCTGCCTACCGAAAGAAGGGCATAGTGGTAATAATAGGTGAGCGTTGCGCCAGTTCCCGTCACCGCCTTCTGTTCGAAGCGGGGCGGGATGACGAGGTAGCCGTATATGTCCTTCTGTTGCAATGCCCGGCGGGCGTCGGCTTCGTCGGTGAAGTGCTCCGTCACACGGAAGGTGGGGGCGGCAGAGATGCGCCGGGAGATATTGCGCGAAGTGGCAGTGTTGTCCAGGTCGACGATACCCACGGGAATGTTCTCCATCTGTCCGTTTCCAAAGATGGTGGCCATGAAGAACAGACAGAGCAAGGGTAGCACGACGCAGACGCCGAGGTATAGACGGCGGGAGGTCATGCGGTGCCATTCGCGACGGATAACCATGCGGAGCGCTTTCATTGCGTAGCCAAATTCTTTATCTTTCATTTTTTATTCTTCATTTTTAAGAGTACGGACATCCCCGGTCTCAATCCCTCTACCTGCTGTGTGGGACGTGCGTGTATCTCGAACGTCTGCATGTCATAGCTGCCCGTCTGTTTGGTGGATTTCCAGGTGGCGAAGCTGCCCAGCGGACTGATGTAATAGATGCGGAATTCAATGTCCTTGCCGTCGATGGCGGGGACATCGGCACGGAAAGTGCCTCCCATCTTGAACTGCGGCATCAGGTCCTCGCGTATGTTCAGTACCACGTGTGCATCGTCCATCACGACAAGGCTCATGATGGGAGTACCGGGGGCCACCAGCTCTCCGCGTTTGGGGAAGATGGTGGCTATCTGGCCATCTTCGGGAGCAGTCAGGCGGGAGTCGACGAGGAGGGAGGAGACTTCATCGACAGTGCTTCGCGCCGCTTCCACCAGGCTGCGGGCCGAGGCGCGGTCCTCGCTCTGCGCTCCGTCCACGGCCATCTGGTATTGCTCGTAGGCGGCACGTTCGGCGGCTTGGGCGGCTTTGTACATGGCTTCCACCTCGTCACGCCGCTGGGAGGTGACGACACTGTCCTTATAAAGCGTTACAATGCGTTGGTAAGTGGTCTTGGCGAGGGCAAGGTCGCTCTGCGTCTTGTTCCAGAGTTGCCTGGCGGTGGCCACAATCTGGCGGCGGGTACCGGCGTCTATCTTCTTGTTCTGCTCCTGGGCCACCTGCTCCAGGGCATTCACCTGGCGGTATTTGGCTTCGATGGTGGGGCTGTTGATGACGACAAGCGTATCGCCTGCCTTCACCCAGTCGCCCTCTTGTACGAGGAAGGAGTCCACACGTCCGGGCAGCTTTCCGCTGATACGTATTTCCGTTGCTTCCACTTGTCCTTGCAGGACCAGGGGCTGCCGGTTCATGAGTAACATGCCGGCAAGCGAAATGATGACCGTTGCGGCCAGGATAATGACGAATGCAATGCTGATGCTTTTATTATTGATTTTCATAAAGGGTAGGTTTTAATAAGTTGTCTCGAAATATTTCTCGAACCGTTCCGGCGTTCCGCAGATAGCCAGCAGGTTCATCAGTGCCACATCATATTCGTAATAGGCTGCCAGACGCGCCACGCGGACGGTTGCCAGCATCGTTTCCGCATCTACGACCTCGGTACTGGTTGCCATGCCTTCGGCAAAGGATTTCTTGCGGATTCGCACCAGCTCTTCGCTCAGCTCGATGGTGGTATTCAAGGCGCGTACGTTGTCTTGTGCCTTTTGCAGTTGGGTGTAGAGCTTGTCGATGCCTACGCTCAGGTCTTCTTTGGCTTTTTCTTGTCCCAGGGCAAGGGTCTGCTGGGCTATCTTCGACTGGCGGATGCGCTTCTCACGCGCCAGTCCGTCGAACAGGTTCCAGGTGAAGCCCACACCTACGATGGTGCGGGGGACAAGATTGCTTTGTATGCCGTGGGCATAGAGGGTCTGCTTGCCGAATACGGCGATGTCCGGCAGGTAGCCGCTCTGGTCGATGCGGAGCTGCTGGCGGGCAATCTGTGACTGCAGTTGCAGTTGGTTCACGGTGTAGTTCTCCACCCGCATGGCTTGCAGGAACTCCTCTTTGGCGGGCAGTTGGTTGTTGATGAAAAGCTCCGAAGTAGGATGGATGCTGCATGTGTCTTGCAGGTTGAGCAGGGTGCGCAGGGCACTTTGCACGACGGAGGCCTCCTTCCGGGCAGCCTCCAGTGAACGGGCAGCTTCATCCATATTCACTTGGGCAAAGAGCCGGCCTGCCTTGTCTATCATGCCGGCAGCTTCCAGTTTAAGGGCATTCTGGTAATGGCGTTGCAGGCTGTTGTAAGTCTCCTGCCGCACGCGTACTACCTCTTGCGCAAGTTTCAGCCCGAAGTAGCTTTCTGCCAGCAGGGTGCGTTGCGTGGCATCGGTCTGTCCCCGGTTTTCGCGGGCAATGTCTATCATGGTGTTGCCTATCTTCGAGGCCCGGATGCGCTTGCCGCCGGAGAATACGACCCATTCGGCGGTCAGGCCGACGGAAGTCAGGTTGCGTGGAGCCAGTGGAAAGGCAAGGGTATGGGAGCCTATCTGGTCGAGTATGCTGCTGATGAATTGGTCGTCCGGCACGATGTTGTGCACAAAGTCCTTTGCCGGGTCGGTGAACTGGGAAAGGGGCTGTTTTACCTCTATCTTTTCGGAAAGATGCACGAACGTACCGGCACCTTGCAGGGAGGGGTACCAGAGGGCATTCAGTTTGTCACGTTCCGCACGGGCGGCTTCAATTCCCTTGTCGGCTATTTTCAGGCTGCGGTTGCCGTTTTGCATCTGCCTTAGGGCATCACCGAAGCTAAGGGGAAGGGAGGTTTGTGCGGCCACTCCACCGATGGCAAGCAGTACGCAGGCAGCAGCCGGAAAGAATCTCCGGCATAATAGATTATTCATAAGTTCGTTCGGTTTAGGGGTTCTTGTTTCTCTAAACAAGAGGAGGTGGGAATTGTTCAGTAGTCATCTTTTTGAATAGAACGTTACAAATATAACGAATAGTTTCCGAAGATATGGCTTATGAATGGGAGAGATATTCGGATTTGCACTATCTTTGCATTCGCTAAAATGGAATTTATGGAGAAACTTCATCCGATTATGTTTGCCGGGACGGGCAGTGATGTGGGAAAGAGCATCATTGCTGCCGCCTTCTGCCGTATCTTCAAGCAGGACGGCTATCAGCCCGCACCGTTCAAGGCACAGAATATGGCGCTCAATTCATTTGCCACTCCCGAAGGGCTGGAGATAGGCCGTGCCCAGGCTGTGCAAGCAGAAGCCGCCGGAGTGCCTTGCCACACGGACATGAATCCGCTGCTGCTGAAACCACAGTCGGACCATACCTCGCAGGTTGTTCTTAACGGGCGTCCTATCGGCAACCGCAATGCTTATGATTATTTCCGCAAGGAAGGACGCGACGAACTGCGCTGGGAGGTTTGTGCTGCCTACGACCGCCTTGCCGCCCGCTATAATCCCGTTGTGCTGGAAGGCGCGGGAAGCATCTCCGAAATCAATCTGCGGGATACCGACCTTGTCAATCTGCCGATGGCCCTGCATGCCGGAGCCGATGTAATTCTTGTGGGCGACATTGACCGTGGCGGTGTGTTTGCCAGCGTCTACGGTTCGCTGATGTTGCTTCGTCCCCATGAGCGGGAGCGAATTAAAGGAATTCTTATCAACAAGTTCCGGGGGGATATACGTCTCTTCGAGTCGGGCATTACGATGCTGGAGGAGCTTTGCGGCATTCCCGTTGTCGGGGTGGTGCCTTACTACCGTGATATCTACATTGAAGAAGAAGACTCCGTGGCGCTTGCCGCAAAGTCTGTCCGTGCCGAGAAGGGAAAGGTGAACATCGCCGTCATTCTGCTGCGCCACCTCAGTAACTTCACCGATTTTAATGTCCTGGAACGTGACCCGCGCGTACATCTCTTCTATACCAACAATGTGGATGAGCTGGCAAAGGCCGACGTCATCCTGCTGCCCGGCTCCAAGAGCACGCTTGATGACCTTTACGAATTGCGCCGTAACGGTGTGGCGGCTGCCATCATCCGTGCCCACCGTGAAGGTGCCACCGTGATGGGTATCTGCGGCGGCTATCAGATGATGGGGCAGGAGGTGCTCGACCCTGAGCATGTGGAGGGGGACATTGAACGCCTGCCCGGACTGGGGCTGTTGCCCATCAGTACCCGCATGTCGGGAGAGAAGGTGACCCGCCAGGTGAAGTTCGGTCTGTGCAATCCCCATTCTCCATCTTCCACTCTCCATTCTCCATTAATGCAGGGCTATGAAATCCATATGGGAGTGACCACCCCTGTGGAAGGTACTCCCGATTCTCCTTTGAATCTTCTGGAGAACGGCTCTACCGACGGTTACTACGTGGACTCCACCTGCATGGGGACCTATATTCATGGCATTCTCGACAATCCGGAATTCATAGATTTCCTGCTTGTGCCTTTTGCAGACAAACTGTCCGGGAATGCCGGCGCTTTCGATTACCATACATTCAAAGAAGAACAATACGATAGGCTTGCCGAGCACGTGCGCCGCCACGTCAACCTGCCGCTTATCTACCAAATATTGACAAAGAACCATGATTGAAGGACACGGAGACGATTCCTATAAATACAGCCGTCCCATTACGGCAAACTTCAGCTCGAACGTTTACAGCAGGGTAGACCTCTCTGCCTTGAAGGCGCATCTGTGTACCCGGATTGACGGCATCGGCAACTATCCCGAACCGGAGCCTTACACGCTTGAGGCCTGTCTTGCCCGCCACCACCGTCTTCCTGCCGAGGCAGTGTGCGTGACGAATGGAGCTACCGAAGCCATCTATCTTACCGCACAGACTTTCCGCGGGACAAACACCGCCATTGTGCAGCCCACTTTCAGTGAATATGCCGATGCCTGCCGCATGCACGGTCATCGGGTCACTTCCCTCTATCGGCTTCCTGCGGAGAGCGAGGGGTATCGCTTGCCGGAAGAGGTGCGCATGCTGTGGCTGTGCAATCCCAATAACCCTACCGGAACGGTTGTGGAGAAGGAATATCTGGCAACACTTATCAGTCATAATCCGCAGGTATGTTTCGTCATCGACCAGTCCTACGAGTTTTTCACCTTGCGTCCGCTTTTCTCTGCTGCCGAGGCTGCGGAGTTTCCCAACGTCTTGCTGCTGCACTCCATGACCAAGCGTTATGCCGTTCCCGGTCTGCGACTGGGATATGTCATCGGCGCCCCCCACCTGCTGCACCGTCTGCGTACCAACCGTATGCCCTGGTCGGTCAACCAGCTTGCCATTGAGGCTGGGCTCCATCTGCTGGAACATGATGTTCCCAATCCGCTGGATGTGGCGTCTTACTTGCAAGAGGCTGCCCGCCTGCGCAGTGCGCTCGAGGCATTGGGAGGACTGGAGGTATGGGCCACCGAAACCCATTTCATGCTGGTGTGCCTCCGTATGGGTAGGGCTTCCGCTTTGAAAGACTATCTGGCAGGGGAGCATGGTATCTTGATTCGGGACGCCTCCAACTTCGACGGACTGAATGAGCATTTCTTCCGTATAGCCGCCCAGAGCCGGGAGGAGAATGACAGGCTTGTAAAAGCAATAGGACAATGGCTTGAGGAGGAATAACCGATGGAAGAAGATGTGCTTATACTTTTGGGTGTCGCCTTCAACTTGAACCTGCCGCTTCTCACTGCCTGGCTGCTCGACCATTGGCTGGGCGACCCGGCGTGGCTACCCCATCCGGTGGTGGCTTTTGGCAAAGCCATCTCTTTCTGTGAGCACCGGTTGAACCGGGGCGATTCGCGTTTCCTGAAAGGTGCGTTTGTGGCGGTGTCTCTTGTCTTGGGGGTATATGTCATTACGCTTTTGTTGCTCCGCTTGGCGGCACTCTTTTCTCCGGGCATGCTTCTGACGGTGCAAATATTGCTGATATTCTATTGCTTGGCGGGCACTACGCTGGTTCGCGAGGTGCGTATGGTGTTCAAGGCGGTGGACCGTTCCTTGGAGGAAGGGAGGATGCAAGTGGCACGTATCGTAGGGCGTGATACGTCTGCACTCTCGGCGCAGGAGGTGAGAACCGCGGCATTGGAGACTTTGGCAGAGAATTTGAGCGATGGGGTGGTTGCTCCCTTGTTCTGGTATCTGCTGTTGGGAGTTCCGGGCATGCTTGCCTATAAGATGGTGAACACGCTGGATTCCATGGTCGGCTACAAGAATGAACGCTATCGTCGGTTCGGCTGTTTTGCTGCCCGTTTGGATGATGTTGCCAATTATATTCCTGCTCGTCTGACAGCCTTTCTGATGGTACTGGTTTCCGGTCGCCTTTCCTTGTTTGCTTTTGTGGGCAGATATGGCAGCCAGCATGCCAGTCCCAATTCCGGTTATCCGGAAGCCGCCCTTGCCGGTATTTTGAATTGCCGTTTCGGGGGTCCGCACAACTATTTCGGCGAGGAGGTATGGAAACCTTATATCGGTTCTAATGAACGGCCTCTGAAGACAGAAGATATGCGTGTGGCTGTCCGCATCAACCGGCGTGTGGAGTGGTGGATGGTAGTTGCCGTAATAGTGACATCGACCTTGGCTTCCTTTTGTTTTTAAAATGTTGTTATTTTAACTGATTCTTTGTCTGTTCCAAAAAGATATAATATCTTTGCAAGACCGCGTTGCATTAAAAATGTAACTTTTAAAGCAGACAAAGTCTTATAAATGAGGATAAAGCAACTATATATATTCCTTTTCTTTATTTGGTTCGGGAGCACAATAATTGCATCGACAACAGATAAAGCGGATTCTTGGACTAAAGAAAAGGAAAGTATAGTCCATGAGGTCATCTCCACTTTTCACAACAGCCTCGGTTTCGACTATCTGACCCGGGAGGAGTGTGACTCGCTGAATGCCGACGGCCTTTTGTCCCAATTGGATGAATCCCAGCGCTACTACACCTATTTCGAACTGGAAAGAATACTTATAAAATCCTCCCTTTTCCGTGGAGAAATCCGTATGGCTATTGCCCAGAGCGACCAGATGTACTCCAAAGCCCGCGCGCTTGCCTACTCCTTCGGCAATGCCCTTGCGCTGAATGCCATGGGAGAGGTGTACAGCTATACCGGTAGGCTCCGGGAAGCCGGTGCCGCTTATGAAGAGTCCTTGAGACTGCTGGATGGGATGGACGGGGAGGATGTGCATATCCGTATGCTACTGGTGGAACTGATAGATTATAACCTGCGCATACGGAATGTAAACGGTGCCTCGCGTTATCTTGCACGTCTGAACCTCTATCCGGAAGACCGGCTTTCTCCGCTGGAGCTGGCCATGCGTCACATCTCCAATGCTTCCTGCCAATTATTCAAGGGTGACTTGAAAGCTGCCAGCCATTGTCTGGTACAGATAGGCCAGCTTGAAACGCAACTGATTCCGGAGATACAGCAATACCTTCTGATTATAGATGCCCGTTATCTGGTGGCCACCGGAGAGCATGAGGCAGCCTTGACCGCCTACAATGATTTCCTTCAAACCGAATATGCCCGGATAAACCATAACATCTACAAGGAAGCTCTGCTCGAAAAAGCGGATTTACTGGTGAAGATGGGAAACAAGGAAGAAGCCTACGGACAGTACGGCAAGGTCTTTTCGTATATCAAGACTTCGTTCGAGAAGAACTATCCCAAGGAGATAGACCGGCTCTGTACCCGTTTCCAGGCCGACCAACTGGCCTACCAGAACGAACGCGACCGCATTGTATCCATGCGTTTCTATCTGGCAGGCATCATTGTGTCCGTACTGTTTCTGATATTCCTCCTGGTGCTGGGCTGGAAGAAGATATTCCGTTTGAAGCATTCCCAAATGCGGCAGGAGGCGATGAAGGAGAAAGCGGTGCAAGCCATACAACGGAAGAATATGTTTCTTTCGAACATGAGCCATGAGGTACGTACGCCGCTGAATGCCATTGTCGGATTCTCGGCGGTACTGACGGATGAGGACGAGTCGTTCGATGACGAATCGCGCCGGGAATTCTCCGAAATTATCAAGGTGAATTCCTTTCAGTTGCTGAAACTTATCAATGACATTCTGGATTTCTCGGATTTCGAGAATGACAATATAACCTTCAACATCCGCACGCATGATGCCGTGAAGTTGTGTAATGAGGTCGTGGAGACCGTGATGGCCTCGCGCAAGCTGGAGGTTGAAATGCGTTTTGACACGGATTTGTCCGTCCTGATGCTGGATACGGACGATGCGCGCCTCCGCCAAGTCTTGATAAACCTGCTGGTGAATGCCACCAAGTTTACGGAACAAGGCTCCATCGTGCTGGAACTGAAGATGGCTGATGCCGGTACGGCACTTTTCTCCGTGACGGATACCGGATGTGGCATTCCACCGGAAAAGCAGCACTTGATTTTTGAACGCTTTGAAAAGCTGAATGATTTTGTGCAGGGAAGCGGACTGGGCCTTTCCATCTGCCAACTGATTGTGAAATATATGAACGGCAAGCTGTGGGTGGACAGTGGGTACACCCGTGGCGCGCGTTTCTGTTTTACGCATCCTTTGAAGTATAATCCCGCATTACACGGAGGAACGGCGCAATGAAACGAATACTGATTCTCATCCATGTTTTGTTTTGCGGATATATTTGTCCGCTGCTGGCAGAAGACACGGGGGCTGTCCGGTATCAGGACAGCATCCTGAAGGTTGCCGATACCCTGCCGGCCACCCTTGTCCGGCTGACGTATCTCCGTGACATGGCCTACAAGCACCAGTATGCTCCCTATAACATGACTTTTTCCACCCGTTTGTACGAGGAGGCGCGGCGGCAGAAGAACGCTTTCTATGAGAATATGGGCGCTTACTATCTGGCGGCATGTTATGACAAGAAACACGACCCGGACAGTCTGTCGTATTGGGTGGATGTGCTGAAGGATTTTGTCCCCCAGGTAGGCACTTACGATTATTATCTGGAGCAGAAGGCTGCCATCAGCCGCGCCCTGGCTTCCAAGAGACAGATAGAGAAAGCGGTGTATGTGGCTAAGGAGACGTTGGAGGAATCAAAACTCCGCCATAGCAATAACGGGATGATAGCGGCGTATAACAGTCTGGGATGTGCCTACGGAGTGTCCAGCCGCCCGAATGAGGCACTGGACTCTTTCTTGGAGGCTTACCGGAATTTCTCTCCCCAGACAAAGGCCAGCCTGAAGGTGGATATACTGTCGCGTATTGCCCAGGTATACGGCAATGGCGGTAAAGACAGCCTGAAGCTGCCCTATTTGCATGAAATGGACACGACGTTGCAGGCGGTCATTTCCAAAGAACCCGAGACACGGAAGAACTGGAGCAATTTCGAGATTGACTGCGAAGTGAAGTATATCCTGCACTACATGAACCAGAAGAACTTTACAGTGGCGCACGAGCATATCGAGAAAGTAAAGAAACTGCTTGAACCGCATGTAGATCCCGTCTTCTGGCTGAATGTCCAGTTGATACAGCTTCAATACTATGCCAAGACCGATGAGTATGACAAAAGCATCGCATTGATAGACGAGGTGACCCCTACGGTACTGAACAACTACGTCTCCACCTTTGCCACTTTGATAAACTACAAGGCGAGTACGCAATATGACAAGGGGGACATTGACGGGGCCATCGAGACCCGGCGCTACCTCATACGCAAGCAGGATTCGCTGAACAATGCCTTCTCGGCCAACCAGTTGAAGCAGGTGAAGGAGATTTACCACATTGACGAGCTGTTGTTGGAGAAGCAGAAGATTCAGGACATGAATTACCGTATAGGATTTATACTCCTGGGCGTCTGTCTGCTGCTGATGCTGCTTTTCTATCTGTATACGCGCTATGTCTCCGGAAAGATTGCTGTCGTAGAGAAGAAGACGGCTGAAGCCGCCTTGCAGGCAGAGACGGACAACATCGCGAAGGAGCGTCTGAAATCGGAAATCAGCCATGATATACGTACCCCGCTGAATGTGGTGGTGGGCTTTGCCGAATTGCTGATCGGGAAAGAGGAGCTGGATAAAGAGACTAAGAAGGAGTACGGACAGATGATTCAGACCAATGCGGAGAGCCTGCTGAATTATGTCAACAGCATTCTGGAGTTGTCCCGCCTGGAGTCCGGCAAGATTCAGTATGAGGACGAGGAGTGTGACATTATTCAGTTGTGCAGTGAGGTGCTGGATAAAGTGAACGGTCGTGGGGAGAGCACTGTGTCTGTCAGCCTGCAGACCGACCTCAAGGAACAGTTTGCGAGGACGGACCGGAGGTGGTTCGATACATTGCTTGTCAGCCTGCTGACTCCGTCAGAGAATGACACTTCCCGTTATGAGGCGATTATCCGCATCAGACGCGACCGGAGTAAACCGCTCCTTTATTTCGACGTGGTCAACGCCCCGTTTGCAAAGGTGCATTTTGAGAATAAAACGAGCTTGATTCGCCATGAAATCAATGCCCATTTTATTCATTATTTTGGAGGTATCTACAAGGTGCAAACCGAAGCGGAGGAAGGCCCTACTATTTCGTTCACTATTCCTTGTCGAGATTGATGCGGACGATGCCGCCGTAGGGCGTCAATGCGTCGAAGGCTTCTTCGGCTTTAAGGATTCCGGCATAGAGTTGTGCGCAGATTAATACGCCTCCGTGTGCGAAGATGGCAACGCGTGTATAGGGCTTCTTCCTCAACTCATCCAGAAACTGGCCGACACGTCGGTATTGCATAGTAAAAGATTCTCCACCGGTAGCTGCCACGTTCATGTAGTCGGCATACCATTCCTGCAAGCGTGGGTCTTCATTCTGCTCGAACGGCTTCATCTCCCAGTCGCCAAAATTGATTTCCATAATCCGTTTGTCCCGTTCTGCATCGGGATAGCCGCAATAGGTGGCGAGGCGCACGCAGCGGGTCAGGGGACTGGTGTAGACGTGGTCGAACGGAAGATATGTCTTCAGGTTTTCTGCTGTTACGGCGGCTTCCGTTTCAAACGTAGGTTTCAGGGGAACATCGGTCTGACCGTAGCACATCCCCGGAGGAACATCTACCGAAGTGTGTCGAATGAGTATTACTTCCATCTTTAATTTTTGGTTTTAATTTATAATTAGGATAAGGCTTCCCAAGTAGAAGGACAGTTCGCATAGCAAGAAAGTGGCCCCACAGCAGTCACCCGTATATCCTTGCAGGCGCCGCTTCATCAATCGGTAGAGCAGGAAGAAGGTGAGCAGTGGGAAGAGGGTGGCAATCCACAGCTTTATAGGCAGCAGCAGTACGAAAGGCACCAGGCCGCAGAGAAATCCGGCCAGCAACTCGTGCCAGCTCATGCGGTTGTAGACGGTCTTGCTTTTGCTGTCTTCCTCTTTCCGGGCATAGGGCAGGTAGTTGACAATCTGGGAGGCACAGAACTTGGACCAGCAGTCACCGCTGAGCACAAGGATGCAGAGAAGTCCCAGTGGCAGGTGTTGAAGTTGGAGCAACAGCAGGAAATAGCATATCAATCCGATGACACCGTAGCTTCCGATGTGGGAATCCTTCATGATGGCAAGAGTCCGTTCTCGGGTGGTACCGCCACCGAAACCGTCGAAAAAGTCTGCCAGTCCGTCTTCGTGCAGGCAACCGGTGACAAGCAGGCGTGCGATGAGGGCAAGAATCCATGCCAATGACACCGGCATAATCTGTCCGGCAAGCCACAGCACTGCCGCCATCACGCCTCCCGTCAGCCAGCCTATAAGCGGCCAATAGGGAACCACATGCTTGAAACATTCTGCCGGTACTTCCTTGATTTTCCAGAAGGGCAGTCGGGTGAGCATTATGAATGCAGCCAAGACATTGTTCATGTTAAAAGTATTTAGTGATGGAGGCATGTGCAAAGTTATCCATTTCATTGAGCATCCGCACGGCCGAGTCGACAATGGGATATGCACAGATGGCCCCTGTTCCTTCTCCCAAACGCAGCCCCAGATTCAGCAGCGGACGGGCATGCAGGGCGTCGAGCACCAGTTTATGGCCCGACTCGTCTCCGCAGTGTCCGAAGATGGCGTAATCCGTCACTTCCGGGTAGAGCCTGGCGGCGGCAAGCAGGCAGTTGGTCATGATGAATCCGTCAACAAGGATAATCATCCTCAGCTCGGCAGCTTGCAGTATGGCGCCTATGGCCATTACCATTTCCAGTCCGCCAAAGTAGCGGATGATGTCCCGGGGAGAGCCGTCGCCTTTGTAATTCTCCATAGACTGTTTCAGCACTTCGTATTTGTGGCGGATGCCCGCGCTGTCGAGTCCGCTGCCTGCGCCGACACATTGTTCCAGAGGAATACCGGTAAAGCAGGTCATCCACAAGGAGGATGAAGAGGTGTTTCCGATACCCATTTCACCGAAACTGAGGACATTGCTGCCTTCTTCATGGCATTGGTGCACCACCTCGGCACCCCGTTCCAGGCACATCTCCATTTCCTCCTCCGTCATGGCTGCCTCGTGCAGATAACTCCGGGTGCTTTTACGTACTTTCATATTGATGATGCCTTTCTTGTAGGGGAGGTCGTAGTCTACTCCTGCATCTACTATTTTCAGGGTAAAGCCGTGCTGCCGGCAGAGGAAATTGACACCTGCCCCTCCATGAAGGAAGTTGCTGATTTGCTGCCAGGTGATTTCCTTTGGAGACAGACTGACACCTTCTTCTACAATGCCGTGGTCGGCGGCGAAGATAATGTTTTGCGGATGTTTCAAGGCGGGGGATAATGTCTGTTGTATGAGTCCGATTTGGAGTGCCAGTTCTTCTAAAATGCCCAATGAGCCTTTGGGTTTGGTCAGGTTGTTGATTTTGTCAATCAATGCAGGACGGATTGACTCGTCCGGGCGGGTGATATGAAATGTTTTCATCAGTCTGTTGAATTTTAATTGTTTGTTGTTTTATGAATGAGTGTTTTTTACGGTAAGTGGGATGCCGGATACCATCAGTATCACTTCGTCGGCACGGGCGGCTACATATTGGTTCATCCAGCCTTGCATGTCCGTGAACTTTCGTTGCAGTTCGTTCTCGGAAGTTCCTCCCATACCTATTTCATTGGTTACAAAGATGAAGGTTGCGTCTTGTGCCGTGAAGCGGTCGAACTCTGCCTTTACTGCGGCAAGTGCCCGGTCGGTATCTGAATGCAGGTCGAAGAAAAAGTTGGTACACCACAGGGTGATGCAGTCTATCAGGACGACCCGCCCCTCCAGCCGGTGGCGGCTGAGTTCTTTCTCCTCTTCGATGTTTGTCCATTCCGGCCCTCGGCGTTCCTGATGCCGGATTACCCTCTGGCGGAATTCTTCGTCCCAGATGCGTGCTGTGGCAAGATAAACGGGAGTGGGAGAGAGCTCGAGTGCCAGCTTTTCCGCATAGGTGCTTTTGCCGGAACGTGCTCCTCCGGTGATGAGTATGATTCGTTTCATTGGTATTTAGTCTGTATTTTGAAAGAATATCTTTGTTTTCCCGAGCAAAAATAAGAAATATTTGACGAAACGTTTGTTTTTTTAGGAAGTAATTTATTAACTTTGCCACCGTTTTTAAGGCATGACCTTGGAAATGTTTATGCGGCAGTAGCTCAGTTGGTAGAGCATCAGCTTCCCAAGCTGAGGGTCACGGGTTCGAGTCCCGCTTGCCGCTCAATTGAAAATCAGATAGTTATCGCAAGATTCCTATCTGATTTTGCTTTTAAGGGTGTTGGTTTTTAGCGTGGTTTAACCGAATGAGTTAAACCGAGAGTTAAACCAAAAATCAATATGAACGCTACAATTTCAGTGGTATGTTACAAATCAAAGACACTATCAAATGGCGAACACCCGTTAATGTTACGCATCTGCAAAGATGGCAAAAAGAAGTATCAGAGCTTAGGAATATCCATCAAAGCTACTCTTTGGGATTTCGTTAAAGAAAAGCCTAAATCTAATTGCCCTAACAAAGAGTACATCCAAAAGATTATCTTGGATAAGCAACGGGAACTTCAACAACGAATGTTGGAACTGAATAGCGAACAAAAAGAATACACTACCACCACTTTACTCAATAATGAGAATACCAAGTTTGAACTAAAAACAGTCAGTCTGTTCTACAAGGAACTTATAGAGCAATACACACGTGAGGACAAATGCGGAAACCGTCTTATCTATAAAGGCTCATTCAATTCGCTCAAAGTTTTCACTAATGGGAAATTGGATATTCCATTTAGTCAAATAGATATTGCTTGGCTTAACAAATATGAGAAGTGGCTACGCTCCAAAGGCAATAGGGAAACTACAATCAGCCTACTCTTTCGTACTCTCCGTAGCGCATACAATAAAGCTATCAAAGCAAAGTGTGCCCGAAAGTCCGATTATCCGTTTGATGATTACAAGATTAACAAATTCGATACCAGCACCCAAAAGAGAGCCATTGCCAAAACAGACGTGCTGAAATTCACAACAGAGGTGCAGCCCACCGGAAAGCAGCAATACATGGAATTGAGCAAAGACATATTCGTGTTCAGCTATCTATGCGGTGGAATCAATTTCACAGATATAGCTAATCTGACAAACGAGAATATTCAAAATGGCAGGTTACACTATATTCGTCAAAAGACAAAAAAGCCAATCAAGATAGGAATACCGCAGGATGCCATGCGGATAATCGAAAAATATTCAAAAAAGAATAAAGGCTATTTGTTCCCGATTTTAGACAGCAAGATACACAAGACCGCTCTACAAAAACAGAACAGAATACATAAGATATTGGGAAAGGTCAATAAGAATCTAAAACTACTTGCTGCACAGCTTGGAGTTGAAGCCAATATGACAACCTATGTCGCCCGGCACTCATTCGCAAGTGTCCTTAAAAAATCGGGGGTAAACATCGCATTGATAAGTGAAGCACTGGGACATTCTGACTTAGCAACCACTCAAATATACTTGGATAGTTTCGATAACGAGCAAGTGGATGAAGCCATGAAGAACCTACTATAACAAAAAGAAGTCTGTAATCCGCAAAAGATTGCAGACTTTTCTTTTATTTTGCAGTATAATTAATATGAATACACTATGTATCAGATAGAAGAACTGCCCGATTTAAAAGTGGCTTGGCATGAAAGCTACAAATGTCTTGATGAACCACTCTTAGAATATGTGTGGGAAGTAGCCAATCACTTCCTGCCCGATTATGAAGATGTGTCCGCTGCACCTGCCATATTCGCCAACAGATATGCGGAAAGAAACTTATCCGTTGAAGAAAGGTACGAGAGAACCCAAGAAATGAAAACATTCAAAGGAACTTTGGAAGAATACAAAAAACGGGAATACAGAAAGCTGGATGATTCTTTCAAAGAGAAGTTTCTAACTAATGAAGATTTACAGAATACCATTGAAGCGTATAAGTTGGATGTTAGCAAGTTTTGGTATCTACTTCTGTTCGTATATGACTTTATAGAGGATATTGGCACAAATGCACCTGCATTAAATAAGTCCGTATTGGAAGACTTTAGCTATTTTCATACCAATCTATTGGAAGCTACCAGTATCACCTTAAAGAAGAACAACAAGAAAAGCTATGTTGTCGAAAGGGAGGACACAATCAGAATCATTCAAGCAGTCTTGCAGCATTTTGTCAATACATATAGCGATATTATACATAGTGAACAAGATAGAGAAGCTATGATTAAACAATTAAAGGACATAGGTTTGGAGGGATTTATCAGAAATGATTTATCGTCAAAAATCAGCTTTACAGACAAATTCAGTCTTGACATATCTTATAAGAAGTGGAAGTTTACAGATATGTTTCTATTCTTTATTGAGAGAAGAAAGGCTACCACCATACCCAATAAAAAGGTAAAGGTATCTAAAGACAAGATGATGCTTGTTTCAAGGCTTATCTATACCGTAGGCTATGATGGCAAGAGATATAATGAAGAATACGATTCAGAGGGCAACAAGAACAGAATGTTATCCAATCTCCTTAGAAGATATAAGAACGAGAAATTTCCACCTATTATAGCTAATAACTACATGGTAGTTTCATAAACGACATACATAAAATCATAGTAGGAATGCGTACTGAAAGGATTTTCCTTTTCGGTACGCATTTTTTTTGCGTACTGGAATAGACACGTTTTCTACACACATGGGCATTAGCTAAAATACTTTGTTACCCCTTATTTCTGCCCTAATTTTGCAATGTCAAAAGGACGAGAGGACATTGAGAAGTTAAACGGAAATGATTCATTCCATTCAGCATATTAAGGAAGTTCACTCCGAAGAATAGTAAGGGAGAATCAAGGTCATTACCGATAACCAAGTAAACAAATCTCTGAATTTTGATAACAACAATCAGCGACAATAAGGCGCCAATGTCAATGATTGTACTAACTAATACGTTTTATAACTTCAAAAATTAACGATTATGTCAAATTTCGATTATACCATCAGTGCTGAAAATTCAGTTAGAGTTTACGACAATCAAGGCGCATACAACACCTTGCAGGAAATGATGAAGCGTAATGAACAACTGATAGTGAAGTTTTACGGCAGCAAGGACAATACACGTTGTGCATGGATAGAATCCGCTCACGTGGCAGGATTCAAATACCAACTGAAAAGCGCATCCTATCAAGGCTTGTTGAACTACTTATTCAAAGGTGACGTGACAGACTTCGACACAAACCCGAAAGAAGCGGACACGTTGAATGAGAACGAGGACTTCCAACTTGGAATACTGAAAGCAATGATTGACGCAGGTAAGACAATACAATATGTCCCACTGTTCAGAGAACATCCCGAATCTATCAGTGCTATTCTTCCTTGCTTCAAGGGAAAGATAATGTTCAGAATCAAACGGACAGATGAGACATTGGATTATTTGCGTGAACAGAAACAGGCTATCTAATCGACCAAAAGTAAAGGGGGAGCTTCCCCCTTTTTTATTAACTATTTAAATGACAAGAAAGATGAAACACAGAGAAATAACAGTCAGCGAAAAGGCAAACGGAAAAATCCAATACTTGACAGAGATTCTGCCCGAAGTACCCACCAACACCATACTATATAAGAAACTTACGGGACTGGGTGCTACCTACGGAGAACTGAAAGCACACCGCAATTCAATCATCATAGAGCCGAACAAACCCGTTATCAGTGGAAAGTGTAAAGACCCGAAGCATGGGAAAGACAATCTTTTCGGAGTTTTTGATGGTGTCTATACGGATGACATAGTGGCATACATGGAAAGGAGTATCAAACAGAACAAGTATTTCAAGATACTTACCACTCCCGAAAGTTTCCATAAAGTGCAGGAAGCGTTTGAAGAAATGGATATGGATATACGCTATAACAGTTTTCTATTGTTCGATGAATGCCATAAGATAGTCAAGGATTCAGGTTTCCGCCCCGACATAGCACTGCCTATGGACTTGTTTTTTGAATGTGAGAACAAGGCATTGGTATCTGCCACTCCCATAGAGTTTACAGACCCACGTTTTGAACAGCAGAAATTTCAGACCATTACCATCAAACCCACATTCGACTATACAAAGGAGATAAATCTCCATGCGACCAACAATCTGTTGCAGGCAGTAAAAGAAGTATTCGCAGGTCTGAAAGGTAATTGTTTCATATTCTGCAATTCCACAGATACCATCTATTCACTGATGCAGCAACTTGGTTTGTTGGACGAATCCGCAGTATTCTGTTCTGAAAAGAGTGTGGAAAAGTTGAAAGGCTTGAAGTTTGAGAATGTTTCCGATATATGGGACAAGGACATAATGAAGCGTTATAACTGGCTCACCTCACGTTTTTATAATGCGGTGGATATTGAACTTGAAGAAAAGCCGACCATCTTATTACTGACAGACTGCTATTTTGCGGACTATACCGCATTTGACCCGAATACGGACACGATTCAATGCGTGGGAAGATTCAGAAACGGTGTGTCCTCCATCCACCATATCAGCAATACCAACCGCAATTTCATGGTGAGAAGCAAGGAGGAACTTAAAGGACGCATCTCATGTTGGAAAGACGTGTACGATATGTTGCAGAACCACTATGACTATGCGACCACCGTTTCCGCAAAAGACGCATACGGTACAATACTTGTCAGTCTGCCCTATGCGGAGATGCTGGACGAGAAAGGAAGAACCAAATATTTCAAGATAGACAACTACATCAATACGGAACTGGTGAAAGGATATTATAATTGTCCCGATAATCTGCATGAAGCATACAAGAATTGCGATGCTTTTACAATCAATCATTATAGCGTATTAAATTACAAGCTCGGCGATTATGAAAGATTGCAACGTACCAACAAATCAAATTCCATCAAGGAGAAACGCAAGATAATGGTGCAACAACTTGAATTGCTTGGAGAGTGCCAAACGGAAATGGAATACCAATTCAAGAGGGACTTGGAGAAAGCGGACAGTTTCATTGTGGAAGCATACGACAAAATAGGCAAGGGAGAAATAGAACGGTTGAAATATAACCGCAAGAAAATCAAGGAAGCCATGATTTTTGCGGACTACCATGCCAAAGTTACGGGAACGGAAGTCTCACAGATGATATACAACTCTTTTGAAGCGAGCAAATGGTATTCCCGAAAATTCATAAAAGAAGAAATCAACAGAATATTCAATCTGTTCGGCATTGAGCCAAAGAAAGCGGTAACATCACATACTATTCTTGATTTTTTTCATGCGGTGGAGAGCAAGAGGAAAAATATAAAAGGGTATCAACTGACCATGCGGAAAGGCGCATAGGCGAGTACCTTTTTTATGAAGAAATTCCTATATATACCCTGCTAAAAAAAAGTACCTGCACCTGCATATACAGAAAGCCATCTTTCATTTATACAAGATTATAGGACAGATGCAAACCGTGTCTATCCTATAATCTCCAAAAACGGCTTGTTTTCTCACTGACAGATGATTGCACCGATTTTACTTGGAACTTTTTAATACAATGAATAAAATGGCGTATCTGAAAATACAGAAATCCAACCTCACAAAAACAGCATCCTAAAAATCCGATTCTGATTTTCCCAAAAGAGGTGTTCATTTTAGGGGGGATGACCCGTTCATTTCAAGGGGTGTGGAATGTTCATCTTAGGTGGGTCGCTTATAAATACCTATATATAAATACCTACCTACCCGATTTTTCAAATCGGGACAGTTTTGTTAATTCTCAAAATCTTATATTTAATTGCCTATGATTATCTATTTGCCTACAAAAAAGACATTCACGAATCAGAAAGAAGCGAAAAATCACTTCGGAAATCACCATTACAGAAGATTGGTAAAGAAAGGAGATATTTATTTTACTAACTATAAACATACGGTTGCTAATGACCTCATACAGAAAGATAACATCTAATATCGCAGGAAAACTTAATCTGCTGGAAACATATCTGTTCTATTGCTTGGCTCTCTGTTCCAATTGCAATACAATGGAATCACACATAAAACAAGATAACCTAACTAATTTCTACGGAATTAAAAAGACAGACCAAATAAGAGAATGGCTGCATAAGTTTGAATCCTTTGGATTGGTAAACATAAATAAGTCCGTTGTTCACGGACAATATGGAATATTCAACAGATGCAGTTACGAATTAGATACAGAACATTATGTTCTCATAACTAATAAGCTATATGACGAACCGATAAGCAAGGAACTTAAAGGCTTTCTTATCCTACTGAAATGTAAATGTTTAAACGGAACTAACACTACTCTTTACAGCCAAAACAGATTAGCAGAAGAATTGGGCTTATCCAAAGGCACAATATCGAAATACATTAATGAATCCGAAGAAAAAGGTTATGTAAAAAGGGACAAGAAAGGAATACACCTGCTTAGAGAGGATATATTTCTGATAACTTCTGAAAGTCAATTAGCTATAATCAAAAATGTATATCCCGAAATAATCACTGATGAAGACCTTGCAAGAGGTTACGTTGTTTAATATATCGTCAAGCCGTAAGTAACCCTTGCGGCTTTTATTTTTGGCGCAGAACCACAACCGCACATTTTCCCCGATTCCGATTTTCTGAATATTCCCACTTTAGGAAGAGTTATATAGCACCTACTTTATAATATACCACATACAGCTAATGACATTAAAAAGACTACCTGACTAAAGAATCACCTATATACAGTTTTGCTAAAAGTCAAGAGAGAGGATATATAAGGTACTTGATACAGAAATCCCCCTCCCCATGCAGTCAGTAGCCCGAAATATATAAGAGTGGCTGTCTTGCGTGTCCACAACCTCCAATAGTCCCCCTCTGTATATTGATATAAAAAGAATTACTAATCATTTAAACTTTTATCAATATGAGAAATTTAGTTATCATGCCAACAGAGAACAGAGAGAGAATGAATTTAGGTGAGTTTGCAGAAGAAGCAACAATTATAGAAGAAACTGCAAAGCCTAAAAGGGTAAATCACTTCATAGAGGCAAACACCCAAGAAGCAACATTACATCATTTGAAAAATGACTGCATTACTCCCGTTTTTGCCAAAGACAATGAGCTTACAGTAAACCATGCTGCATTTATTGAAACAGTTTGGGAAGCTGCAAACTCCTACTACAATGGTGAGACTATTGGAACACCCGATATTCGTGTCTCTCATGTGATTAAGGGTCGCATTCCCGAAGCTATCCACAAACCTGCCAATCAGTTGTTGGAATCAGACAAGACTATCTACTATGAGAGGGCAGCTTTCAGTATTGACATTCCTACAATCTATGAAACGGTTGAGGGTAACAAGTTGAACCTTTCGATAGTGGGGGTTAGAGCCTATAACCAAATGAATCTGTATTCAAAGAAAGTTCCAGAGTTGTTTAGGTTGGCTATTGGCTTTAAAAACCAAGTTTGTTGCAATATGTGCATCTTTACAGACGGTTATAAGGATGATTTAAGAGTGAGCAATACAAGTGAACTTTACCGTTCTGCCTTGGAACTGTTCAATAACTACAATCCTGCCAAACATCTACATTTGATGCAACAGTTAGGCAATACATCCATGAGTGAGCATCAATTTGCACAAATATTGGGTAAAATGAGACTTTACCAGTGTTTACCTAATGGCTACCAAAAGAGACTGCCAAGAATGTTATTAACTGACACACAAATAAACAGTGTGGCAAAAGCCTACATCCATGATGAGAACTTTGGCAGCTTTGGAAATGAATTGAATATGTGGAAATTCTACAATTTGCTCACGGGAGCAAATAAGAGTTCATATATTGATTCATTCTTAGACCGCTCTTTGAATGCCACTGAAATGGCAGTTGGAATCAATGCAGCCTTGCATGGGGATGAGCATTACAAATGGTTTATTGACTAATTAATGAGAGGACATCTATTTATTGGGTGTCCTTTCTTATCTATTTTACAAACCTTTTAAATAATGAGATATGGAATTACAAGAAAGCCGTGAATATAAGGCTGCAAAAGAATTGGAAAGAGCTTTGAATGATATGAGTTGGAATCCTCAAAAATTTGCTGAAAGTACAAGATATTATCACCGTACATTACAGCAGGAATTAATGAAAACCATTGTGGCAATCATTAAAATGGTTGGTGATAAGGGGTACAGAACAGACCTTAGAAATCAAGCCTCACATGAACTTTGCAGAAAGATTATTGACAGTGGGGTATTGGATGATTGTTACTTGCCTTTTATATAATGTAATGAGAGGACATCTATTTATTTAGGTGTCCTTTCTTTTTTATTCACTTAAAAATACTACAAAATGGAAGATAATGGAAAATTGATTTTATGGGGTACATTGGTAGTTATACTACTGATAATAATTGGTATTATCAATCCTTTTTTGCTGATACTGATTTTATCCATCTTTATTTATATACAATCATAGTTGCACTTTTTTATTGGAAAGGGACAAAGTTTGAAATTTCTGTTGTTATCATACCATTTTCAGAAATAGAGAACTTTGTCCCATTTTCTAATATACTGTAACTTTCAAAAACTGCAATGTAAGAGGAACTGTAAATAATGGTTATATCTAAATCTGATAGGACATACTTCCAAGCCAAACAGATTGAGATAACGTAATTAGCCCTGCATTGATGCAAGTGTAATAAAAATAATCTTTTAAAAAGGCATGATATGGCTTGTAGTTTATGGTATGTGCGATTTTTGGGGAAATACTTATATGCCGTACCAATCTATTGATTACTATGCCGTAAAATAATTTTTGAATTATGCAAATGTTTACAAAGTATTGAAATACAGACTGTTTTGATAATTCAAATTAAACATATAGCTTTGCAGTGTCCGTTTACAAAATCCCATTTATTTAATCATTTAAAAATTATCAGCTATGAGTAATCTTAAAACTTACTTCAAGAAAAGTGTGTCCGTATGTAAGAAAAGCTCTGCCTATATAAGAGCTATACTCGTTCTTGCAAAGGCACTATATCATGCAATGGTGGGCAATGGAAATTATGAGGTATCATTTACCAAAATAGGGCGCAAATGGTACTGCAATGTTCCGGGCTTTCCCAAAGAACTGTTTGAACATACGCTCATGGTTGGTGGTGCATCCAACTATCTTGAATATTATTCCCGTGGAGAAAATGAGATTGTGGCTACTATCAGAATTGCTAAAGAATGGGAAGATAAGTTTTATTGCGGAGTTAGATTATATAAGGTAAGTTCCACCTTAACGGGTGGTACTTTCTATAAAGACCCAAGCGGAAATTTTGGTGAAGAACTTTGGCTTTGTCCCGTTACTCTATTCTTATTGGGCAAATACCCAAAACTAATCTTTATCTATAAGATTAACAAGAACTACCTGCATTGTCCCATCTGTATTGAGTGATTGGGCAAATTTATCCTCACAGATACCGCTATAATTGCAAATGAATCACTAATTTTGTGGTCTAACTAACTAAAAACACAATAGATATGGAAGATATGTTCTCTTTAGGCAATGTTGGATTGTGGAGAATGGCAAGTAATGGCTATATGTCTCTAACTGGAGAAGTGGGTGAATTATTCATTACCAAAATTTTAGGAACTATTATTCTTAAATTGAAATATAAAGATATTGTTTACGCAGTTTCAAAAAACGCAAATGAAAGATATTTTAGAGTACCAACCTCGGAAGGTGGATATTTCTTCTACTTTGACAGCTTTAATGAATTAAAAGAGACTATTGAAAAGAATAAATAACAATCTGATTTTTTTAAAAGTTCGCAGTATTTGCGGACTTTTTTTATATCCATTATGAAGATAGATACTTCTTTCATTCATTACTTAGTTAGGCAACAAACCCATATACCTTATAATCTCTAATAGAACTACATCTTTCAATCCGCAGAATCTACGGGTACTTTTTTCGGGAAGAAATCTTCTTATAGTCCCCGTTCAAAAAAAGTACCTGCTTATGCTATTACGAAGAAAAGAAGCTGATACTTCCCTAATTACTTACTAAGGATATGCTTTAGAACACTTAGAACTGCATTTATCAGCGTTTTATCTTTAGCTATTCAAAACCTTTCGCTAACTTTGCAGCAATTTCAGTAGGCTTAATGCGTTAAGACACTGAAAGGACATATTTAACGAAAGGTGTTATTGAGATTATCTTCTTTTTCTCAAATTCTCGCAAAGTTTGAAATGGAACGAAGATGATAGCAATAGCACCCCACCATTTGATATATACCTACCTTATATTCTGTAAGGCTTTAGATATTGTCAAAATTGGTGTGGGTAGCTATTGTTTTATCCGTTCCATAGGCAATGCGAGAAGCCAGAGAAAAAGGGTAAAGCAGATATAGTTCCCACACCTTATTTTTTATCTGTCTCTTTAGGGAATTAGAGAGCATAAATGAATCGTAATTATGTTTAAAGAGAACAGAAAATTAGTTGATTCTTGGACTTTTGATTGGTTTAACCAAAGAACAGGACAGCAATTAATAAGAATGAAACTCTATGAATGTTCGGGATTTTTAGCAACGAGCAAATATGTAATAGAATTTGAGAATAAATGCGGCTTTGTTTTCCATTCAGAGAATTATGTAAGTGTTAGTGACAGTTTGCTAATGGGTTATTTTTTTGAAATACACATGGCAATCATTATGGATAAGTACATACTTGGAGAAGATGAGGGATTTTGTTTTAACCAAATCAAGAAAGCGGACTTTGAAGTAATGAATAGTTTATATTGGTCTGAATTTAATGAAACATATCCGAATGGAAACGGATGGAACTTTAATCCACGCACTAAAAACTATTTCGCTTTTTTTCATGGTGAGTATGATTGTGAGAAAAGACAGCATGATATTATCAAGGCACTCAATATTACTGCATGGGGACAAAATGGTACAGATTTTATAAATCTGAAAATTAGCAATAAATCAGCCTTTCTTGAAAGCGAAAACGGAAAGAAAATATATGAGTTTGAAAATTCAGACCATATATTATTTTTAGCGGAACATAGCTATTATCTAAAACAAAGAATGTCCATAAACGGATATTCATTACTGCAATCATATTACAAATAGAAAGGCACAAGTGTAATACCATCATTTAATTGTGCTGTATTTATATATAAACAATTTACTATCAGATAAATAGCATGAAATATATATTATTTTGTTTTATTGCATTAAATATAATAGCGTGTACATCACAAAAGGAAAGTTATACGCAAGAACAATTATATGAGAAAATGTCTTCAGGAGTAGTGCTTGTTCAGAATACATATAACTATAAAGTTTCTAACGAGAAGTACAGTTCTTATTATATACTAACTACAAGAGATAGATACACTTGCCATAAATATGATTACCAAACGTATGATAGCATAAAAGAAAATTATAATAATACAATATATGGAACTGGATTTTTCTTAAATAACAAACAGACTATAATAACAAATAGCCATGTTATTAATCCTACAATAGATACAGTACAGCTATGCAATTCCATTAAGGCACATCTTATTAATGAAATAGAAAAACATACAAAGCTCTTAGATGCAAATATAGAACTTAAGTCTTACTGTATTAATAAGTTGTCTAATAATGAGAGTTTATCTAACTTAGAAAGAGAGTTCTTCAATAAATGCGATGAATATATCAAAACTCAACGAGATATTTCTACTGAATTATTGAAAGAGCTACAAGATGAAGATTTTGAGAAGAATTATAAAATTCGTATTGATGCACAAATAGGAGTTGCTTTGAACGGAAATAAAATATCATCAAACAAAGATTTTGAGAAAGTCACTGTAATAAAAGATGTTCCGAATTACGATTTAGGAATAATAGCACCATTTGGAATTACTTCCTATGTGTTTAGTAATTCTGATGAAAATTATAAGAATAGATATGTTTTCAAATTACCAAATGAAACGAATAATAGTAAGAGTAATGAAGAACTTAAATTATATATGATTGGTTTTAATAGAGGTCCCAATTTAGCCCTAACTAATGAAGGAATAAAGGCTCAAATAACCCAAGGAAATATCAGCCAAAACACTGATAGCATTAAGATAATGTACTCAATACCTGCTCTACAAGGTTCAAGTGGTAGCCCAGTTGTTAATCAATACGGAGAATTGGTAGCTGTAAATTTTGCAGGGATAAGTACTACGCAAGGATTTAACTACGGAATCAAGGCAGAACGTCTAAAAGAAATTTTAAATGATACGGGCATTCAAGAACGTATTAATGCCGTAAACAGACAAGAATGATAAGCAATGAAAAATTTTATTATCCTTTTAATTAGCATAGCTACACTTATAGCTTGCACCAAGCAAAAAGCGGAACAAGTTTCTACCATAGACCAAACTTTGCAAGTAAGGGTTGATTCTATCCTGCAAAACAAGCTGTCCGAACTTGATGCTACAATAGGGCAAGTTATTGTAATGGAAGTACAGACGGGAGAAATCAAGGCTTCTGTTGGTTCTGATTCTATTCTGCAAGAATCGGGATTAGTGTGTACCGTTTCACTCTTGGCAGCATTGGAAACTGGCAAAGTGAAATTGTCTGATACGGTAGATGTTGCAGATGGGGTTTTAGCTATTGGTAAAGATACATTGTGCGACCATAATTGGCATAGGGGTGGATATGGAAAAATCACAGTGGAACAAGGCTTTGGAGTAGCATCCAATATCGCCAATTACAAAATAGTAAAAAAAGTATTTGAGAATGAACAAGCCTTTTCGGAAGCACTTGCAAAGTATGGTTATCAAGTGAAAGACACAAGTCTTGTTTATAATCCTTTGGGATATGGCATTCTCACCACTCCATTACAGAACTTGACTTTTTTTAATAGCATAGCTAAAAGTAATACTGCCATTAAAGAAGCATTGGAATACTCTGTTTCTGATGGATTAGCCAAGCCTGCCCAATCAGATAGAGTAAAAGTAGCTGGAGCAACGGGAACAATTCAACTTCCGAACGGTAAATATGCCATAGAATTTTGCGGTTACTTCCCTGCCGATAATCCGAAATACAGTGTTATAGTTACCATTAACAAGAAAGGATTACCTGCAAGCGGTGGACTGATGGCAGGTAGTGTGTTTAGGCAGATTGTTAATATAATGAATGAAAGGTAATGAGAAGATTGCTATTTATCATTATTGGACTACTTAGTTTAGCAGCTTGCAAAACAGACAAAACATCTGTTCCGCAGGATTTTGAATGTTTCAATCAGCCACATATCTATATAAAGTACAAACAACCGATAAACGGATATACAGTGAAAGTAATGTGGCTGCAAAATGGTGAGGTAGGTAATGCTCTATTCTGTTTAGAAAAGCAAGGAATACAGTATTATTGCTTTGCAGAGAAATGGACTGATAAGATTCTGTATGATAAAGGTAACACATATCCGAACAACACTGTTATAGAGTTGGATTATACGGCTAAATTAGAAAATGAAGAATACCTTTCGGATGATTCCCCTTTCTTCTTTTCAGATGTTGATTTTGACGGAAAAGATGAGTTTGTTATCAACTGCTATAAAAGTGGTTCAAGGGATTCCAATGCCTATGATGTGTACGATGTCAGCCCATACGGTTACTTTATACAGAAAACAGAAGCTCCATTTACAGAATTAGAAAACGGACAATGTGAGTTTGATTCAAAGAACAAGACCATTACTGTTTACGGCTCTAATGGATGGAACAATACTATCAATCATACATACCAACTAAAAGGAAATAAATTTGAATTAGTACAATCAGAATAACTATTTAAATATCAAACAGAAATGAAAACATTTAGATTAATTGGAATGGCTTTATTAGCCTTGTGCATGAATTTCACTTCTTGCAGTGATGACAATGAAGAAGACCCCAATGTGTATTATGCTTATGGTATTAACTTTGGAACTAACCTTTCAACCAAAACAGATTACTTTGAAACAGAACTTAAAATTAACGAAGTGGAACAAATTATAAAATTCAAACCAGAATCAAATCCCTTAGAATGGAAAGGTGGGTCTTTAGTCACAGAATTTCACCGATTTACAGAAGAACAATATTTCAATATAATAAACCGTTGTGACATTTATGTAAATGAAGAGATTACTAAAGAGAATCTGATTGTAAAGTTTCCCGAACTTCCGCATGAATTTAATTTCTTATGGCAATGTTTAGGTGAATATGAATATATTGCATATTACCCAGTAGATTCTCCTGATGGAGTTCTTAATGTGTTTGTCTATAACAAAAACAATTAAAAGAACTTCAAAAGAAAAACAGTTTCTGTTATGTATTGACAAGCAAAAAGCCAACCTACCCATTATAAACAAATGAATAAGTTGGCTTTTTCAGTTCTGAACAAATATCTATTAACCATAAACTATGTGTTATACAACTCTATTCAGAGTTACGGAGAATACCAAATAATCAAAGTATATTTTCAGCGAGTAGATTTTTAAGAAGAAACGGCTTTCTATACTCATTACTGATTTTACTACCACTACTCTATTATATATTAGAAATACAGTATATGAATACTTTCTAAGTAAAGAGAAAGCTACACTATACTATTATATACTACATCATTAAATAGATAAAAAACTGATAGTCAAAAGTAAAACTATAAGAAAGAATCATTGCATAACAGCGTAATATTGACTAACTTTGTGGTGCAGTTCAATGCTGCAAAGAGATTATTAATTTATTGTTGAATATTTCTTGTTTAACCATCAAGTTAAACCATGAGTTAAACCAGCAAAGAAAAGCGAAACTAAAGTTTTCTATAAGCGGCAGTAGCTCAGTTGGTCGCCTTTAATCCGCAGGATTAAAGGACAGCAGCTTCCCAAGCTGAGGGTCACGAGTTCGAGTCTCGCTTGCCGCTCTTTATAAAAGGCTGAATACTTAGTTATTCAGTCTTTTTCTTTTTTAAGAACATTCATTCTCAGGTATTAATAATTCTTCTAAACTATTTTTTAAGCTGCACTTATATTGTTTTTCCCCTTTTTCTGTTTTTCTTATTGTTTGTTCGCATATGTAATATAGCCGAAACATATATTACATCGTGAATAGTAAATTTGCAAAAATGCAACACTTTAAAAGTTAATAAATATAAAAGAAGAAATAATATATTCTTTATATGTTGCTTTTATTAAAAATTATCCATTTATTTGTCTGACAAATAATACTAATAGGACTAATAATAACACGATTTAATATATGGAAAACTTAAAAATTGATGGGCAGTCGATTACTTTGGTAGACCAAGTGGAAGACAAGTTATTGAATTATTTCAGAAGTCAGGACTTGAAAGTGGGTGATTCTATCCCTAACGAAATTGAGTTGTCGTCAGCGTTGGGGGTAGCTCGTAGTGTTCTTCGGGAAGCTCTTAGCCGTCTGAAAATGATGGGAATGATTGAAAGCCGTACACGTCGTGGAATGATATTAACTGAGCCTTTCATCTTAGGGGGAATGAAGAGAGTGGTTGATCCCCGTATTATGAGCCAGGAATCACTTCTCGATCTTTTGGGATTTAGGGTTGCCTTGGAGATAGGAATCAGTAGTGACATATTTCATAATATTAAAGAGCAGGATATTATGGAACTGGAAGAGATTGTTAATGCAGGCGTTGCATTGGGGAACAACGAATATGCCAATCTCAGCGAATATACTTTCCATTCAAAACTATACGAAATAACGGGGAATAAGACGATTGTACAGTTCCAAAGCATCATTCATCCGGTTATGAACTTTGTAAAAACCAATTTGAGGGAACGGGTGGAAGCCATAAATATAGAATTGGAGAAAAAGGGAAAGATTGTAACTCACACCGATTTATTGAACTTTATCAAGAATAAGGATGAAATGGGCTACAGAAATGCTATCGAGCAACACTTTTATGTCTATAAGAAGCTGATTTATGATAGGGCAGTGTTAGGAGAACAGAATAAGGGTCAATCACAATAAAAATATGACAAATGACACGGATTGTAAATAATTGTGTTGCATTGGTATGCCTTTGTTTGTTTTGGGGTCAAAGCCTGAGAGCTGCAGATGCTTCTCATTCTGAGCAGATAAAGTGGGGCAACGAGAGTGTTTTTAATGAGGAACACAACACTTTGGGACTCTTTTCCGGAGTACTTGGCGGACAAATTGTATTGGCAGGCGGCACTTCCGACGATTATAGCCGATGGGGAAGAAATGCGGTATGCCTTTCTGAAAATGCCGGATTCGCTTTGTATGAAGATGTGTTGTCCAAGCCGTTGGCTTATGGCGCTTCCATAACACTCTCTGACGGTATCTTGTGTATTGGAGGGCGTGATTCTTCCCAATGCTACGAAGATGTATTTCTTGTCACAATGCAGCAGGGCAAACTGAATGTTTCGGAAGATTGGCCGCCACTTCCTTTTCCGTTGTCTAACGCGGCAGGAGCACTACTGGACAATAAGGTATATTTGTTTGGAGGCAGGAAGTCGGTAAGTCCGTCCAGGTTATCGGATTCTTTTTTTGTGCTGGACTTGTCGAACAAGTCCAGAGGATGGAAAGAACTACCGGGCTATCCGGGATGCGTCCGGGAAGATGCAATTCTCGTGGTACAGAACAACGGCGTTTCCCCTTGTCTGTATTTATTGGGTGGACAGACGGAAACGGAAGAAGGGTTGTCTTCTTGCTTGACTGATGGATATGTCTATAACCCCCAATTGGGTAAATGGAGTTCATTAGGTTCGGATTTTCCGAAAGGAATATGTGCTGCTGTCGCCAGCGGAGCCAACCATATACTTCTTTTTCAGAAAGAGCCGGAAGATACACAGCATCTTAAAAAAGAGAATGCTTTATGGAAATACCATACAATTACGCAGACTCTTGTCAAGTCTGAATGTATTCCAGGTACCTATGACACCATGCAAGTCTTGCAAAGAAACCGTTCCTTCGTTATACTCGGTAGCAATGCCAGTTCCGGAACGAATAGACTGTACAGCCTTCAAGGGGATATTGTTCCTTTGGAAAAGGGGTTGGGACTTGTCAATATCCTTGTGATTATCGGTTATTTTGCCGTATTGGCCGGAATTGGAATTTACTTTTCACGGCGCCAGAAAAGTACGAATGACTATTTCAAGGGTGGAGGACGCATTCCGTGGTGGGCTGCCGGGCTGAGTCTTTTCGGAACCGCGTTGAGTGCCATCACCTTCATGGCTATACCCTCCAAGGCATATGCCACGAACTGGAGTTATGTGTTGTTCAATACCGGTATTGTGTTTGTTGCCCCCGTTATTGTTTATGTCTTTATTCCTTTTTTCCGGAGATTGAATATAACGACTGCCTATGAATATCTGGAGATACGTTTCAATGTCTTTATCCGGGTTATTTGCAGTCTGGCCTTTATTATTTTCCAGGTAGGGCGTATGGGCGTTGTGCTTTTTCTGCCCTCCATTGCTTTGAATGTGGTGACTGGATTGGATATATTCCTATGTATCGGTATTATGGGAGTTTGTAGTATTCTATATACAATGATAGGGGGAATAGAGGCGGTTGTATGGACAGATGCCATTCAAGTAATTGTACTGTTGGGAGGAGCGATATTTGCAGTGATATACATCTCGTGTTCTCTTCCCGGTGGATTGGGTGAAACGATTGATATTGCCGTGGCAAACGGTAAGTTCGATTTGGGAGCGACGAACTTTGACTTGAAGGATGCTACGATGTGGACTGTCATTATTGCCGCATGTTTTACCCATCTTACCACCTATGGGACGGACCAAAGTATGGTGCAGCGCTATCTCACTACCTCTTCGATGAAAGAGGCACGGAAGAGTGTATGGACCAATGCGATATTGACTGTTCCCGCCACACTGATTTTCTTCTTTATAGGCACTGCGCTTTATGCCTATTACAAGGTGTATCCTGAGAATCTGAGTATCAGTATTCCTAACGGCGATGCCATTTTTCCGTGGTATATTTTTACCCAATTGCCGGTCGGTATTGTAGGGCTGCTTATTTCGGGCATCTTCGCAGCGGCAATGTCCACTTTGAGCGGCAGTATGAATTCGGCAGCCACAGCTTATATAGTAGACATTTATTCACGTTTCTTTCATAAGGGAGAGGGGGGCAATGAATTGCGTGCGGCACGTATGGCAACTTGTGTGATAGGAATCATTAGTCTATCTTTTGCTTTTCTTATGGCAACATGGAATATCGCTTCATTGTGGGACGAATTCAACAAGATACTCGGGCTCATATTGGGTAGTATGGGAGGACTGTTCATGTTGGGCATGCTTACCAAACGCGCCAATTCCGGAGGAGCAATCATTGGTATAGTCGCAAGTATCATCGTACAATTGTTTGTTGCCAGATTCCAGACGTTCCATTTGCTTTTGTACACGGCGTCCGGCTTTATCTCATGTTTTGTCATAGGCTATCTGACAAGCTTGTTCTTTAAGAAAAAATAGGTTTGAACCTATCATTAATTATAATATAATTTTATTTATGAACAAACGACTTTTAACAGGATTAATCGCTGCACCATTTACGCCAATGCACGAAGATGGTTCCTTAAATTTGCAGGTGATCGGGCCGTATGCAGAGTTTCTGATGCAAAAGAAATGTGTGACGGGAGTGTTTATTTGTGGCACGACGGGAGAATCCGTTTCTCTGACAACAGAAGAACGAAAGGCTGTTGCGGAAAAATGGATGGAGGCAGCCAAGGGAAAACTGAAAGTGATAGTGCATGTAGGTGGCATGTCGCAGGTTCAGTGTGCCGAGCTGGCAGCCCATGCGCAAGCTATTGGAGCTGATATGATAGCAGCCATGGCGCCCTGCTTTTTCAAGCCCGGTTCTGTAGATGAGCTGATAGGTTTTTTCAAGCCGATAGCTGCATCGGCTTCCCGCTTGCCGTTTTATTACTATAACATGCCGTCCATAACCGGGGTTTCCTTGCCGGTACACAAGTTCCTTATAGAGGGCAAGAAGCAAATTCCCAATCTGGTGGGAGTCAAGTTTACTCATAACAACCTGATGGAGATGCAGCAGTGCATTCATGCGGACGGTGGGGCGTTCGAAGTCTTGCACGGTTTTGATGAGATACTGATTACCGGATTGTCGGTTGGAGCTAAGGCTGCCGTAGGCAGTACCTACAACTATGTTCCGGGTATATACAAAGCTGTGATGGAAGCCATGGAAAAGGGAGACCTTGAAACAGCCCGTGAAATGCAATGGAAATCTGTTGAAATCATTGATGTGCTGATAAAGCATGGGGGAGGAGTCAGAGCCGGTAAGATATTCATGAAACTGGCAGGAATAGACTGTGGACCATGTCGATTGCCGATAGCTCCTTGTTCTGAAGAAGAGCTGGAGGAGACAAGAAACGAATTGAAAAATACGGAATTCTTCAAATACATTAATTAACTAAAAGCGATTGCCTATGGAGATATTGCAACAATACATCCAATGAAAAAACTCATTGGCCAACTTAAGTTTGACCCCCGAAAAGGGAGGGGAAACGAGTATTGGCACTTCCCGTTTCCCCTTAAATAAATTACTGAAACAATTTATTATTAAAATCGTAACAAAGATGAGAAAAATATTTCATTTTCACCTCATAACTTTTCTACTATTTTGCCCATTTTTGCTTTGGGCACAAGAATTTAACCTATCAGGTGTAGTAGTGGACAATACTGGTGAAACTCTTCCAGGAGTTTCCATCGCTGTGAAGGGTACGACTCGAGGAGTTATTACGGATATGAATGGCGCTTTCCAGCTGAAAGTAAGCAAGGGGGAAACTCTTGTATTTTCCTATGTGGGCTATGATGAACAGCAAATCCTGATTACTAATCAAAAGATTCTTAACATCCGGATGGAACCGACCACCATGGGGCTGGATGAAGTGGTGGTTGTAGGTTATGGTACCCAATCCAAGCGTACCGTAACATCCGCTATCAGTAAGGTGGATGGAGAAACATTGAAGGCAACTCCTATCAATACTGTGGGAGAAGGGCTGAAGGGTAAAATTGCGGGTGTACGCGTGTACAATGAGAACAATACTCCGGGTGCAGAGGCTACGTTCTTGATTCGTGGTGGTTCATCTATCAGTCAGAGTAATTCTCCTCTTATATTAGTTGATGGCGTAGAGCGCAGTACAGCGGGTATCAATCCCAATGACATCGAATCTATCGAAGTCTTGAAGGATGCCGCTTCTTCTGCTATTTATGGTTCGCGTGCATCGAATGGAGTTGTCCTGATTACGACAAGAAAAGGAAAAAGCGGTGCTCCTCGAGTGACGTTTGAGGCTTCCTTTGCAAACGAGAATGTGGAGCGGATGATTGAGTATCTGGATGCTACCCAAGCTGTTACTATCATGCGCGATCGTTGGGCTTCCGGACCCAGTCCGGAAAAGTTATACCTTGACGGATATGCTTATAGTTCCGGCAATACGGATGCTTCCAAGTTTTCTACCCGTTACCTGAGGGATGGAGAGAGCATTCCGGCAGGATGGAAGTCTGTGGCTGATCCGTTGGATCCCAGTAAGACTTTGATTTTTGAAGATAATGATTGGGCCAGTACTTGTTTCAAGAATGCTCTTTGGCAAAATTATTATGTGGGGATAGAAGGAGGTACGGAGAAATTGAGCTATGTGGGCAGTATTGGCTATATGAAAGATTCCGGTGTAGGTGTAGGCACGGCATTCGACCGTTTCAATGCCCGTACTAATGTAACTGCCAAAATCAGAGAGAACCTGACTTTCAGTAGCAACATAGATTACAGCCAGACGAATAGCGAAGAGTATGCCAGTCAGTATCAGGTGATTTCCCGTGGACTGATGACCCCGGCTGTTCAACGTAAATATTGGGTGTCTGACAATGAATGGTACGGAACCCCGACGCCAGGTCCAAACTCTTCGTCTCCGAATCCGAGCTTCTACTCGTATTTTAATGATAACAATCAGCGTACCAACCGTTTGGGGTTAGTCGGCTCTCTTGATTGGGAAGTTTTGAAAGGATGGCATGCTGTGGGCACCGCTTCTTTGTTTACGCAAAACAGCCATGGAGATACATTCATGCGTGCCAACCCGATGAATGGAACGCGGAAGGCGACTACCAACATGACGGATGAGCAACGGAAGAAACTGGAATTCTACACCAGCTATACAAGAACGTTTGCCGATAAACACAGCATCAGTGCGATGGTAGGATATTCCTATCAGCAATATTTGTACAAGTATGTGTATGCTGCCACTACCGGACACAGCTCCGACAAGATACCGACATTGAACGGAGGTTCTGTTTATTCCGATGCAACGTCGACCAAGCAGGAAGATGTGAATATCGGTTATTTCGGCCGATTGAACTATGATTATCTGAAAAGATATATGTTGACTGCTACTTTCCGTGAGGACGGCTCTTCCCGTTTTGCCAAAGGCAACCAATGGGGATTCTTCCCCGGATTGTCTGTCGGATGGGTTATGAGTGATGAGCCTTTTATGCAGAATATCGGTTTTATAAGTAATTTGAAGTGGCGTGGCAGTTATGGGCAGACCGGTAACAACTCCATCGGCTATTACGATGCATTAGGATTGTATGCCATTACCACCAGTTACGATCAAAGTGCTGCGACCGTTTCTTCGGCCATGCCTAACAAGGCTCTTGAATGGGAGACTTCCACACAATTGGATTTAGGTTTTGATTTAGGCTTGTTCAAGAACCGCATCATTCTGGGTATCGATTACTTTAATAAGATTACGGATAACCTGATTACTTCCAAAGTATTGCCCAATACGTCGGGATACGGTTCCATCCTTACCAATCTTGGAAAAGTACGTTTCCGTGGTTTCGATGCTGAAATAACAACACGTAACATTGTCAAGAAGGATTTCACGTGGGAATCTAAATTCACCATTACTTACGTAAAGAACAAGGTGCTTAAACTGCCCGAAAACGGACGGGACAAGAACCGCCAGGGAGGATACTCTGTAAAAATGCAGGATGGCACGACCAAAGAATTCGGAGGTGTTGCCGAGGGTGAACCGTTGGGGCGTTTCTATGGATATAAGAAAGACTTTATCATTACAACTCCCGAGCAGGCTGCCAATGCCCGTTATGACACCTCATCCAAAGGTTGGGACTGGACCACGAAACAGAAACTGGGTGTCGGAAAAAAGACTATTGGAGACTATGAGTGGAAAGACCTGAACGGAGACAATATCATCAACAGCAATGATATGTTCCTGCTGGGAAATACGATTCCCCATACCACCGGAGGTTTGAACAATACTTTCACTTACAAGGGCTTCACTTTGAATGTCTATCTTGATTTTGCTTTGGGGCACTCCATTTCCAATGGTTATCTGCAACGCCAGATGTGTAATTTCATGAATGGAAACACCAGCCTGCCTGCTGAAATCCTAAAATGCTGGAATGTGGGGGATGACCCGAGTAAGGCCAAGTATGCCCGTTTCTCAGGCAATGACTCCGATGAGTTGAATAAGAATTTCCGGGACAACTCCGATGTTTTCACCCAGAAAGCCGATTATCTCTGTATCCGTGAAATCTCTCTGCAATATGCTCTGCCTCAGGCATTGCTGGCAAAGATTGGTCTGAAAGGGCTGGTATTGACCCTGGCCGGAAACAATCTGCATTATTTTACGGAAGTAATAGGCCTTTCTCCCGAAGTAGGTGCATCAAGTACCTATTCCGGTAGTTTCAACACCTATCCGCCTATCCGTAAGTTCTCTATCGGATGTAAAGTTACTTTGTGATAAAAGAAGTTTAATACGAAAAATAAGAATTATGAAAATAAAAATATTATCCGGCATTCTTCTTATAAGTGGGGTCTCGTTTTTTACATCATGTCATGGAGACCTGAATGTGATACAGCCCAGCCAGTTCACCAGCCTATCCATGTGGACAGAGGAGAGCGATGCTACGAGTGCGGTAAATGGAGCATATACTCAATTCCGTTCCGCCTTTTCCGATTTGCTCAACATCTATGGAGAGATGCGCTCAAACTGGTATGAGAGTGGGGCGGTAAATGATGCGTTTTTTAATAGAGTGGGTACAAACGTATTGCTGAGCGGTGATGCAGGTACAAATTGGAGTAGCATATATACTACCATTAATAGTGCAAATTTGATTCTGAAGCATACTCCGGAAATCTCTTTCACCAATGAAGCTACACGTAATGAGGTGATGGCCAATGCCTATTTCCTACGGGCATATTGTTACTTTACTCTGGTGCGGGTATTCGGTGACTGTCCACTACTGACTTCCGGCTTTGAGTCAGAAAAGCAGGAGGACATGTATCCCAGCCGTACGGCGGCTTCTGAAGTATATGCTCAGGTCGAAACCGATATAGAAGAAGCTTTAAGGTTGATGCCTGCTTCTTCCAAGCTTCTCCATAAGGCATCTCCGGCAGCCGTCAACATGTTGCGTACTGAATATTACTTATGGAAGGCAAAGCGTCTGGGAGGAGGGAATGCGGCTCTGAGTACGGCGCAGTCTTCTGTTGATGCGGTATTGAAAGCCGGATATACACTTCTTCCCACGTTTGCCGATATTTTCAATTTAAACAACGAAGCCAATTCTGAGCTTATCTGGACATTGCCCTATATCGTCAATGAAAATGTGACTCCGGGAACATCCCCCAACTTTTTCGCCTATTATCTGGCACCTAACGGTGACAGAACCCGGCTGAGGGAAGCCGGATATACCGAGGATGAGGTTCCTGCCGGTTCCCATGCCCAGTATGTTGTGCCCACGCAAGCCTATTGCGATTTCCTGGCTGAGGATGCACGTGACACGCGTACGGATGTTTCAGTACGGGTATTCGAGGATAAGTTCCTGACGGAAGAAGTACAGATTAAAAGGATGGTTGTGAAGTTCAAAGGCTCCTTTGCCAATGATACGCGTAGTTTTGACAGTGATGTCCCCGTCTATCGTTTGGCCGAAGCCTATCTTTTGAAAGCTGAAGTGGAAAATGCCTTGGGAAATACGGATGCCGCTTTGCAGAATCTGAATGTAGTGGCCAAGCGTGCTTATGGGGTAGACAACTACTACACGGCAAGGACTCAGGATGCCATAGACAATGCCATTATCAGCGAAATACTGAAAGAGTTTGTCGCAGAATCAAAAGCATGGTGGGCATACCTTCGCTTTAATAAGGAATTCGAGCTTATTGAGACCTTGAAGGGGCGTGAAGGGGAGAAGAATGTTACCTTGTGGCCTATTGCTCCTGCTTGTCTCAATACTAATCCGAATATAACACAAACGGAAGGTTACAAATAAATATTGGGATGATATGAGATATAAGACTATACTTTTACTGGTCTTGTCTGCTTGGGGCATCATGGCATGCCAAAATTATACGGATAAGATAGCGGTGGAGATTCGGCAACCGGTATATCCGGTGTTGACATTGAAGGAGCATAATCCGGTATTGTGTCTGCGTCTGATTAGGAACAGCGGCGTGGCATATCAGTTGGAAAAGATAAATTTCACTTTGGATGGAACTGTCCGTTCCGGTGATGTCGTTTCCGCTTCGCTGTTCTTGGATGAGAATTGTGGGCAGGTTTGTGCAAGTGCCAAACCGGTGAACAAACAATTGAGTTTTAAGGTAGGCCGGCAGATAGAGGAAGATACACTGACATGCTGGGTGACACTCCGACTGAGGGATGATGCGGCGCAGGCTACAAGCAAGATTGAAATCTCATGCAGCAGTGTCCAGACAGACTTGGGGCTGGTGGGCATCCGCCAGTTGCCCGCAGTAAAGCCGCTCCGTATAGGAGTGGCCCTGCGGCAGCCGGGTCAGGACGGGGTACACACTTCCCGCATTCCCGGATTGGTGACTTCGACGAAAGGTACCTTGCTGGCCTTGTATGATGCACGCAATGAAAGAGATGACGATTTGCAGGGTGACATTGATATTGCCATCAATCGCAGTGAAGATGGAGGGCGGACTTGGCAACCCATGCAGACTGTTCTGGATATGAAAGAATGGGGCGGGTTACCTCAGAAATATAATGGAGTGAGTGATGGTTGCATCTTGTCGGATGATTTCACCGGAGACCTCTATGTCATAGGGTTATGGATGCACGGAGTCTTGGACCCCAAGACGGGCAAATGGATAGAGAATCTTACCGATACCTCGACCGTATGGAACCACCAGTGGCGTGCGCACGGTTCTCAGCCGGGATATGACGTTAAACAGAGTTCCCAATTCCTGATTAGTAAGAGTACCGACGACGGACTTACCTGGAGTGAGCCGCGTAACATTACCCGCCAAGTAAAAAAGGAAAAATGGTGGCTGCTTGCTCCCGGACCGGGTCGTGGCATCACAATGGAAGACGGTACATTGGTATTTCCGGTAGAGGGGCGGAACGAAGACGGGCTTCAGTTCTCTACAATCATGTGGAGTAAAGACAAGGGCGAAAACTGGACCGTAGGCGAACCGGCCTACTACAATACCAACGAATGTCAGGTGGTAGAACTTTCAGACCATTCCTTGATGTTGAACATGCGTGAGCGCAGCAACCGGGGACGTCAGGAAGGTAATGGGCGGGCCATTGCCGTCACTGCCGATTTGGGAAAAACGTGGACGGAACATCCCACGTCGCGCAGAGCTCTCATTGAACCGGCTTGCCAGGCATCCTTGCTGCGCCATGATTATATTGAAGACGGAGAAGAACGTCATGTATTACTCTTTGCCAATCCTAATTCAAAAGAGCGCCGTAACAACATTACCATTAAGGTGAGTTTCGATGACGGGCAAACTTGGCCCGAGGAGTATTGGATGTTGTTGGATGAAGGTAGGGGGGCGGGGTACTCTTGCATGACTTCCATTGACGAGCATACCATAGGTATCTTTTATGAGGGGAGCCAAGCCGACATTCAGTTCCAGGCTATCCCGCTGAAAGAATTATTGAAGAAATAAAAGTATAACACCTTAAAAAATAGACAAATATGAAACGCAGTGAAATCAATCAATATATCCGCGAAGCCAAAGCATTTATGACAAAGTATCACTTCATGCTGCCGCCATGGGTGGACTGGACTCCGGACGACTGGAAAAGCAAAGGACCGGAATGTAATGACATCCGGGAAAGAGCCATGGGCTGGGACCTGACCGACTTCGGCTGGGGCGATTTCCTGAAAATCGGCCTGACTCTGGTAACCCTCCGTAATGGAAGTCTGCAGAAGAAAGACAAACCCTATTGTGAAAAGATTATGTTTGTCCGCTGCGGACAAGTGACTCCCACCCATTTCCATTGGCTGAAAACGGAAGACATCATCAACCGGGGTGGAGGAATCCTCTGCATGCGTCTGTGGAAGGCCGACAAGGAAACTGAAATGCTGACTGAAGAACCGCTTGTCGTTTCCATCGACGGAGTCAGTACACGGGTAGCTCCCGGAGAAACGGTGCGTCTTGCTCCCGGACAAAGCATTTGTTATGAGCCTTATCTCTACCATACTTTCTGGGCCGAGGACGACCATTGTCTGGTAGGCGAAGTCTCTACAGTGAACGATGACATGAGAGACAACCGTTTCCTCACCCCCAAGGGGCGTTTCCCGCAGATAGAAGAGGATGTTCCGGCCGAACATCTGTTGTGCAACGAATATCCCGAAGTTTAGAAAGTATGAAAGATAAGACCAACCTGACGGGATTGAATCCTGATAATTTCCGGTCCGTAATCAACGGAAAGGATACCGGCCTTTATATACTGCGCAATGGCAGCGGTATGGAGATGTGCGTCACGAACTACGGGGCCATCGTCTTATCCATCATGGCTCCTGATAGTCATGGTAAGTTTGAAAATGTCGTCATAGGCTTCGATACGCTGGAAGAGGCCCGCAGGCAAAGCAAGGACTATTATATAGGAGCTACTATAGGCCCCGTAGCCGGACGCATATTGCACGGCGCTTTCCGTGTAGGAGAAAAAGATTATCACTTACAGCTTAACTCTGTTTCTAATACTCTGCACAGTGGTGATAACGGTTTTCACACGGTGGTGTGGGAAGCACAGCAACCGTGTGAAAACCAACTTCTCCTCCGGCATTTCCATGCCGATGGAGAAGCCGGTTTTCCGGGCAATGTTACGGTAAGGATGATGTATACCTTGACGGACGACAATGGGTTCCGTATAGATTATGAGGCGGAGACAGACCGCGACACCTTGTTCTGTCCCACCAATCATGCCTATTTTAACCTGGCGGGCATGGGAACTCCCACTACTTCCATTGAAGACCATCTGGTGAGGATAAACGCGGATTTCTACCTGCCTATCGACATGAATACGAACAATACCGGTGAAGTCAGGGCAGTGGGCGATACGCCTTTTGATTTCCGCGACTACCATTCCATAGGCGAACGCATCAACCGGAAAGACTTGCAGTTACTCAACGGCCACGGTTATGACCACTGTTTTGTCTTGAAGAAACCCGCGCTGCATGAGCTCTCTTTCGCCGCCACCTGCATCAGTCCGTCCAGTGGGCGCAGAATGGATATCTATACCACAGAGCCGGGGCTTATCATGTACACCGGCAATTATTTGCCGGGCTTCACGGGCATGCATGGCACTGTGTATCCGCGTCGTAGTGCCGTCTGCTTTGAAACCCAGTGCTTTCCCGATACACCGAACAATCCGCATTTCCCCTCCATCGTATTACGTGAAGGAGACCTTTATAAACAGACATGTATTTATCAATTCAGTACGCAACCATGAAAAACAGAATCATTCTTTGTTTGGGATGCCTGCTGGCATTCCTCCAGCTCCGGGCACAAGTCAATACCAACCAGCAGCATTTGTGCAATCCTAATTCTTTTTCCATCGTCCTGCTGGGCGACCCGCAAAACTACGTGAAGTATGACTATAACCAACCGGTTTTTGAGCTGATGACGGCGTGGACCGCTCATCATATAGACTCCCTCCGTGTAAAGGCGGTGCTTTGTACGGGCGACTTGGTAGACCAGAATGAATGTATTCTACCTCCCTTCCCGCGTTTCGGGAATCTTACGAGCCGGGAGCAGTGGACATTTGTGTCGCGGGCTTTCGGGCGGTTGGACAACAAGGTCCCTTATCTCATTTCTACCGGAAACCATGATTACGGCTACACCCGTTCGGAGAACTCGATGACCCGTTTCCCGGAATATTTCCCGATAGAGCGCAACAGCCAATGGAAAAAGACCATCGTGGCTGCAACCAATAATAGAAACGGCCTGCCTACGCTGGAAAATGCCGCAATGGAGATAACGGACGAGCATTGGGGGAGGATTTTGATTATTGCCGTTGAATTTGCCCCACGTGATGAGGTCTTGTCATGGGCAAGGGAGCTGGTGGCTACCCCACGCTTCAAAGACCACACAGTGATTCTCATCACCCATTCCTATCTTACCGGCTTCGACAGCAAGCGCATCACCAAAGAAGGCTATAAGATAACCCCGTCCAATACGGGCGAAGGCATCTGGCAGAAGCTGGTGCAACCTTCCGCCAACATCCGTCTTGTGCTGTGCGGACACTATGCCACTCCGAATGAACGGTTGGACTATACCACGGGATTCCGTACCGACAAGAATGCGGCCGGACACGATGTACACCAGATGATGTTCAACTGCCAGGCGTTGGGTGGCGGCATGAGTGGAAACGGGGGAGACGGCTGGCTGCGTCTGCTCGAATTCCTGCCCGACGGACATACGGTGCAGGTCAGGACCTATTCTCCGCTTTTCGGCTTTTCTCCTCAAACCAAGGACAAGGCATGGCGTACGGAATCTTATGACCAGTTTCAATTCACGATAAAATAAAAAATATGAAGCGTATATCAATTATTTATTCATTAATACTCTTTTGTATGTATTTATCAGCACAGACAAGTCCGGAGTGGACTTCCGGAAATGCGAAGAAATGGATGAAAAGTGCCGTTTGGTCCAATGGCTGGACTGTCTCTCCCCATAAATCAGTCAATGCTGTTGAATTTGCCTGCCAATATCATAAGAACAAGGATGTCTGGGATGCTGCATTCCGCTTTCTTGCCGAACATGATTTGGAAGCGCTGTCCATTGGCAACCATGTCATTCTGGAGGGGAAATGCTGGGCTACGGTCAGTGAATACATTCCCAAAGAGGTGGAGAAAGGGAATATTGAAAGTCACCTCCGTTTTGTCGACCTTCAGTATGTACTCTGGGGAAATGAAAAGATGGGGCTGGCAAGTGACGTCGAAGTACGTCAGGCGTATAATTCAAAAAAAGATGTTGCTTTTTATACCTCTTCCCGGATAAAACACTACTCTGCCGATGCCGGCAGTTTCTTCTTGTTTTTCCCTTCGGACATTCACCAGCCTTCTGTCCGGGGAAAGGGGGAACTTGTTAAAAGCAGGAAGATTGTGATTAAAATAGAATATGTAGATTAGTGTGTTTTCGGTTCTATTAAAAATACTATTTGTTTTTCAAATAAATTTCCTTTAAAATTTGTACTTTTGCCGACTGTTTAGAGAAATCAACGAAAACTTTAAAAAACGAAATAGAATGGCAGTAGAATTGAAAGACCTTACCAAACGTAGTGAGAACTATTCTCAGTGGTACAACGAGTTGGTGGTAAAAGCCGATTTGGCAGAACAATCGGCTGTACGCGGCTGTATGGTGATCAAGCCCTACGGATACGCTATCTGGGAGAAGATGCAACGTCAGTTGGACGATATGTTCAAGGAAACGGGACACGTCAACGCTTATTTCCCCTTGCTTATTCCGAAATCATTCCTCAGCCGTGAAGCGGAACATGTGGAAGGCTTTGCCAAAGAGTGTGCCGTCGTGACGCACTATCGTTTGAAGAACGATCCGAATGGCGGCGGTGTGGTGGTGGACCCTGCTGCAAAACTGGAAGAAGAGCTGATTATCCGCCCCACTTCCGAAACCATCATCTGGAACACCTACAAGAACTGGATCAATTCATACCGCGACCTGCCTATCTTGTGCAACCAGTGGGCAAACGTGTTCCGTTGGGAAATGCGTACCCGTCTGTTCCTCCGTACCGCCGAATTCCTCTGGCAGGAAGGACACACGGCACATGCCACCCGCGAGGAAGCCGAAGAAGAAGCGGTAAAGATGCTGAATGTATATGCCGAGTTTGCCGAAAAATACATGGCGGTGCCCGTGGTAAAGGGCGTGAAGTCTGCCAACGAGCGTTTTGCCGGTGCCCTCAACACCTACACCATCGAAGCGATGATGCAGGACGGAAAGGCTTTGCAGAGCGGTACTTCCCACTTCTTGGGACAGAATTTCGCCAAGGCGTTCGATGTACAGTTCGTCAATAAGGAGAACAAGCTGGAGTATGTTTGGGCTACCTCCTGGGGTGTTTCCACCCGTCTGATGGGAGCGCTTATCATGACGCATTCCGATGACAACGGTCTGGTACTTCCTCCGCACCTGGCTCCGATACAAGTAGTCATCGTACCTATCTACAAGAATGCGGAGATGCTGGCTAAGATTGACGAGAAAGTGGCAGGCATTGTTGCCAAGCTGAAGTCAATGGGTATTTCCGTGAAGTACGACAATGCCGACAACAAACGTCCGGGCTTCAAGTTTGCCGACTATGAGGTGAAGGGTGTTCCCGTTCGTCTGGTGATGGGTGGCCGCGACCTGGAGAACAATACAATGGAAATCATGCGTCGCGATACACTGGAGAAGGAGACGCGTTCTTGCGAGGGTATCGAAGAGTACGTGAAGGATTTGCTCGAGGACATTCAGGCAAATGTCTACAAGAAAGCGCTCGATTACCGTAACAGCCGCATCACCAGCGTGGACAGCTACGAGGAATTCAAGGAAAAGATTGAAGAAGGCGGCTTCATTCTGGCTCATTGGGACGGGACTACCGAAACCGAAGAGAAAATCAAGGAAGAGACCAAAGCAACCATCCGTTGTATTCCTTTCGATTCATTTGTTCCGGGTGACAAGGAACCGGGCAAGTGTATGGTTACCGGCAAGCCTTCTGCCTGCCGCGTGATTTTCGCACGTTCCTATTAATAATACCCACCCCGGATTACGCGGATTAACACAGATGATTTTAGGAGTTCTGATAATCAGAAACTTTTATCTGCGTTAATCCGCGTAATCCGGGGTGATTGTATATCTTGATACGTCCTCTCGGTTTTAAATTTATAGAGTTATCTCTCATCATGAATTGATGAACAGCTATTTATATTGCTTCAGAAATTCTGAGATTGTTTTACGTACAGTTTCCGGAGATTGTTTTGAATGAAGCATTGCTGCAATGACAATCCTATTCTCATCAATCAAATAATATATCACGTTAGGGGAAAGTTTTAAATGACGGACAGTAATGTTGTTAAATAGAGTAGAAAAATCACTGTCTATAATTCCTATATACGGATGTTTTGCTAAAAGATTTACTTTGTCTTGTATCTTTTGACGTGTTTTCTGTGCCGTCAACATGCCAAAATTATTCTCTACATAAATAAGTATCTCTAAAAAGTGCTCATAAGCCAACTTAGACCAGACTATTTCCATCCCATGCGTTCATTTATCATACTCTCTATTTGGGAGTTTGATATACAGTGTCCTGCTTTATTCTCTTCTAAGGCAAATAGAAGGGCTTCAGCCAAAGCATCTCGGGGAATACTGTTGATAAAGTCGTCCATCGGTATGGCTGATTGATGATAAGTTGCCATCATCGGTTCTTGTGCCGTTTGTTTGGGAGAGTCCTGCTCTTTATATGGTTTAATTTTACCCATTGCTTTTATTTTTAATCAAAGGTAAACTGAATAAATGAAAACTCCTAATATTCAATCCATTTATTTTCCACTGCATCAAAGCCAACCAATCTACATACTATTGTAACCTCCTTCACATCTCCTCGTAACAACTTTCCCTCATTTTTGCAGCGTAAAAAAAGAAAGGAGGCCCGAATATGAAACTGAACAGAAATGACTATACCGTAGAGGCGGCAGCCGGCGGTGGTTTTTACGCTTATTTTATGAATAATGTGTTGTGCAGCGCCTACGGTGAAACGCCTGACGAAGCCTGCGAAAACCTGGAACAGATTGTTGACGATTTTGTCAGTGATATGTATATGGTCGAGGAATTTGTCTGATATTCCGGCATCATATGCCGACCGAATTATCCTTTTTACGTATTTATTCCATAAATTCTCTTGAAGTCATGTCTGCGCGATGCCGGTGTGACTTTTGTCATTTATAACCGAATTGTCACATTCTTCACATTCTGCCGTAACACGGAGGTGCGATATTTGCATCAACTAAATGCAACGTCATGTGCTGCATGTGTTTCAACAGTAATTTGTAAATCATCAAGTCGTCTCAATGAAAGTCCTTTTTATCGTTCAAGGAGAAGGCCGCGGGCATCTGACCCAAGCCATTACAATGGAAGAGCTGCTGCGCCGCAACGGTCACGAAGTAGTGGAAGTGTTGGTGGGCAAAAGCAATTCGCGCTGTCTGCCCGGTTTCTTCAACCGCAGCATTCAAGCTCCGGTGAAACGCTTTCTCAGTCCCAATTTCCTGCCTACGCCTGCCAACAAGCGGGCAAGTCTTGCGCGCAGTGTGGCCTATAATCTCACCCGTCTGCCCGTCTATCTGAAAAGCATGCACTATATACACCGCCGCATTGAGGAGAGTGGCGCCGAACTGGTCATCAACTTCTACGAACTGCTCACGGGGCTGACCTATCTCTTGTTCCGTCCTTCCGTCCCTCAAATAAGCGTCGGGCACCAGTACCTGTTCCTGCACCGCGATTTCGAGTTTCCCGGTAAGAACGGCTTCCATCTGTGGCTGCTCCGCCTTTTCACCCGTTTCACGTGCATAGGTGCCCGCGAAAAACTCGCCCTTTCCTTCCGCGAGATGGAGGATGACGAAGAAGCGCATATCCGCGTGGTTCCGCCATTGCTGCGGAGGGAGGTGCTGTCGTGCGAAGGTACGGAAGGGGATTATCTCCACGGATACATGGTAAACTCCGGTTTTGGCGAGAATATCCTCCACTGGCACAGTGCCCATCCGGAAATACCCCTCCACTTCTTCTGGGACAAGCAGGACGAAGCCGAGGTGTGCCGTGTGGACGACACCTTGAGTTTCCATCAGCTCGATGACGTCAAATTCCTGCGCTACATGGCAGGCTGCAAGGCCTATGCCACCACTGCCGGCTTCGAGTCGGTCTGCGAGGCGATGTATCTGGGCAAGCCTTTGCTGATGGTTCCGGCGCATATCGAGCAGGACTGTAACGCCTACGATGCATTCCGTAGCGGTGCCGGTGTCATCTCCGAGGAGTTCGATTTGGAACGTCTGCTGGACTTCTCGGAGCATTTCCGTCCGAACATGGCTTTCCGCTATTGGGTGCGTAGCTGCGACTGGCGTATCCTGCGCTGTATAGAGAGGGAAGAAAAAGAGGAAACCTTTTTCGGGGTTTCCTCTTCCTGCCGTCCTTTCTTTCCGGCGACTTAAATGCTCACGTTCATCGCATTGGCTCCCAATGCCCCTAAGATGGCGGAGGCTACTGCAATTACGACTTTCAGAATTTTATCCCAGATACTTTTTTTCATGCTATATACGTTTTAAAAGTTGAACATACGAATCGGTAGTAAAATCAGTCATATTTATCCCAATGGATTTTCACCCTGGTCTCCGTCCGAACCGCCTCCGTCTCCCGAGCCGGAACCGCCGCCGGAGCTTCCTCCTTCACCGTCTCCCTTGTTCACCAATGCCTCCAGGTCGTAGAAGTCAATCTTCTGCCCGGCACGCGTGGCGGCGATGTCCGGTCTTACGGTGCTGGAAGGCCGGAAATTGATTTTCACCGCTTTGATGTTCTTGGCGGTGCACTCCTTTACATCCAGTACGCCTGCCGTACGCGCCGACAGACTGAATACGCCAAAGTTCTTGATATTCACCGACTGGCCACTGTAGAGGGTCGTAATCATGGCCTCCACAAAATTGGTCAATACACTCTGGATGTCTCCCAGCGTCAGCGAACTCTTCTCTTTCATCACATACGCAATGTCGTCCAGCGTCGCATTGTCGCCCAGTGTCACCAGCTGCGGGTAGAACTTTGCCACCGCATCTGCCTTTCGAGGATCTTTCCTCGCAATTTTCTTGAATGGTACTCCCATAAACAATTAAATAATTAAAAATTAACAATTAACAATTAGAAATTAAAGTCCCGTATTGCAATACTCTTCTCTTTCTCCTTTAGGGGGGGAAGAGGGGTGCTGCAAAAGTACTTCTCCGGCTTTTTCTGCTCATGGCTTTCTTCGGGTTACGCCGTCTCTTTCCCGTTTCCTTTCTGTTCAGGAAAAGTTCTTCGTCCGATGCCCGTTTATGTCTGTATATGCTTGGTCATATCACTGATATTCAGTATCTTTATGGTGTAATAATCAACCAATAACATAAAGAATGAAAACAGAAAAAGAAAAGAAGGAAGAGGAGGAGGAAGACCTTCGTCCGTTCCGCATCCACGCCTATTCGAAGGAGGAGCTTGCCATGCTCTACAACCCGACTTACTGCATCAGCAATGCCATCTATACCCTGGCGGCATGGATACGCCACAACAAGGCGCTGAAGGGTGAGCTGGAGAAGGTGGGCTACAACAAATACCGGCGCACCTTCACTCCGCTGGAAGTGAAAGTGCTGGTGAAGTATCTGGGAGAACCCTGACAGGATGCCGGCCGGAAATAGGGAAGCAGTGTAAAGAAAACGCCAATATATGTAAAGCCCCGTAACAATATATGTTGTCATGCACAACAATATATGTTACGGGGCTTCTCTCTTCTCCTCGAATGCCGGTTACTGATATGTCTGGATGTCCACTACCTCATATTCGGTCGTCTCCTGCTCGTTGGTCCGTGTACCGAATCCGTACTTTTCCAGTGCCTGCACCAGTACCAGCTGGGTGTGCGGGTTCACCTGCACCTTCCCGAATATGCTGAGCTTGGTCAGTATGACGCTGGCAGGGAGCCATTTTACCTGCAGGTCCTCGGGCAGCGGTTTGCGGAAGAAGACGAAGAGGTTCTCCTCCACGGGGTCTTTCATGCGGTGCCGTTCGTTGTGCTTGTTCAGCTGTTCTATCTCCTCGCCCTCGTACCAGTATCTGAAACCGTCTTTCAGCAAGGCGAGCGCCTGGGCGTAGATGCCGGGATGGTTCACCGGGGTGTGGTAGTCTATGCCGGTGACGGTGATGGGGAGGAAACGCCGGTTTCCACCGATGTCCTGCAGGCACTGCCGGTTGTTGGTGCTCGCGATGAAGGAGCAGTGGCGGGGCAGGGTGAAGGCTTCGATGTCGTAGGCCTTGCGCTGCGTCACGTTGTCCTGCGCGATGATTCGCTTCAATGCTGCCAGCTCGCCGGGCTTCACGCCTTCGAACTCCTCCATGTTGATGATGATTCGCGTGGCGAGCAGGCGGGCATCGTCCTTGTTGCTCGGGTCTATTATGCCGTTGTAGAAGTACTCTTTCCACTCGGGCGGCAGCAGGCGCCGAATCCAGCTGCTCTTTCCCTTTCCCTGCTCGCTGTAGAGGATGATGACGAGCTGGTTCATGTCCTCGTCGCTCAGCGCGCAGTCCACCAGGCCCACTATCCACCGTTTGAAGCCCTCCTGCCACAGTTCCCGGTTCTCGGTCGTCAGGGTGTCGGCAAGTTGGGCGATGTAGTCCGTCCCGTCCCAGGGGGGAAGCGCGTACAGATAGTCGGTGTAGGGGTTGAACTCCTTGGCGTAGTTGGAGTCTATCACGGCTCTGAGGAAATTCTGGTAGCAGGAGATGCCGGCCATCTGCAGGTCTACGAATATGGTGTTGTAGTCCTTTCCGCGCATGGGGCGGTAACCTTTTCCGGCATCTGCCGACAGGGCATAGGGCATGAATTCGAGGCGGTCCAGGATGAGGTTCCTGCGGATGCCGTAGTGCTCTTCCAGAAAGCTCATCACTTGGTTGATGACGGGCTTTTTCTCTTCCTTCTTTGTAGCGGCTTCGCTGGTCTTGTCGGTATAGATGTAGGCATTGTGCAGGGGAGATTCCACGTCGGGATACTCTTGTCCGAACTCGTTTTTCGCCAGTCTGATGGCTGTCTGCTCGTCCAGGCCCTTGCTGTAGCATTTGTTGCCCAGGGCGAAGAGGAAGTTGTCGCGGTTGCCTGCCCGGAACCTGGTGGTGCGCTTCACGGCGGTCACGGCTTGGGAGAATATCAGCTTCTCCCAAGGCTTTGCGTCCTGCGGCGTGGCGGCAGAGGAGGCGGGGAGGGGGTGTACCGTTTCGACGGGCGTCTTCTTTGGGCTGTTCTCCTTCTTCGCAGGCGGGATGATGCGTGCCGGCAACGGGGAAATCTGTTCCAGCAGTGCGGCATTGATATAGGCATGCGGGTCGAAGGACATGAAGTATCCTCGCGAGATGTCCTTTCCGCTTCCGTCCACCTCTACTCCGAGAAGGGCCTCGTAGTGCTCTTTGGCGGCGCTGTACAGCTTCAGGTGTATCTCCTCGAGCGTGGCGTAGGTCACCTCGCCCTGCCGGAGACGGTCATACAGACGCCGGGTGTATTCCGTCTGCATGAAGACGAACAGCTTGTAGCCGTGCCTTTTGGGGGAGAGGAAACTGCCCAGGGTGTGCGGGTCTTCGTTGATGAGGGTCCGGGTCTGCTCCAACTGTCTCTCTTCCAGGTCGTCGATGTCGAGCGTGATGACGGGGTTGTAGCGGGTGATGCTCGGTGCGAGCCTTCTTTCCCGGTAGTTGGCCGTGAGGGTCCTGAAGGGAAGCTGCTTCTTGACGTGGTTGGCTTCCTCCACCTTTCCCTGCGCCACGAGGCTGGCGATTTTGATGATTAACTTGGCATGCTTGCCGTTTTTTATGTCAGCCATGTCCTGCGTGAAGGTTGTCTCCCCGCTGACGGCGCTGAAACCACGGTAGGTGGTCACTGGAATGTTTTCCATTCTACTTGTATTAAGTTTGCCTTATTGGCGGCGCAAAGATGCCGTTTATTTCCTTAGGAAGCAAAAACGGCCATCCGCAGTGGGACAGCCGTTTTTTTACAATTTGAATTCCTTGGTCCGTTTTACTCCTTGGGATATAGCTCATTGAAGAGCTTATATATCTCATCCTCAATGCAATCGGGGTTCAGCGTATTGCCGCTTCCGTCCGCGTCCATAAAGTTTACAAGTAGATGCAGCAGCTTGGCGAAGGGGCTTACGCCCTTCAGTCCGTGTTCCTTTTGGGGATTTATCAGCAGTGGGATGAAGGGTGTCAGGAAAGCCTTCCGCTCCTTGTATTCCACGGTTAACGACTTGTGTTCTACCATAGAAAGCAGGTCGATGGCCACTTGCACCTCTTTGCTCTCTTTGGTGTACAGCACTTGGTAATCTCTCCCTTTGATTTGCATCACGCTAATTGGCGTTTTTTTGTTCTCATAACTACAATTTGAAAATATAATTTTATATTAAGTTAACGAATCGGGTGCAAAATTAATAAAAAAGAGGAGTCTGTGCACTATGTATTACACGGATTGGCACGGATTTTTGTAATTTCTGTGCGTATCACTTTTGTGTATGTCCGTGCGTATCATCCTTTTGTTTCCGTGAGTATCCGTCACTCAGAACGTAGCGAAGAATTCTTCTCTGTGCTCCTCTGTGCCAATCTGTGTAATCTGTGGTGCCCCTCTCCGTGAACTAGTGAAGCGTGTGTGTAGTCTGTATGTATAGGGTGAGGTACCGGAACCTATGGTTATATATGTAACACACCCTTTCTTTAAAAAGATAAGAAATGACGTACGTGCGCGTGTATCTTACCTAATAGGCGTAATTCTTTGATATATAGTGTGATGATGTCTGCATTAAAAAAGATTATCATTTTATCAATCAGAATATTTTGTACTTTCATTTCTTGACGTTACCTTTGCGTTCATTAAACGGAACGTGTTATAAAACATTTCTTTTATCATAAACGTTTCGTTGATAACGACTTATCGCAAGATAGCTTGAATATAACTATTTCGTCGCCTTCCTTCCGAGATGGTGGAGGGTTTTGAAATAAAATGAATGCATATAGCCTATTTAAAGTAACCGCATTACATTACTTGACCGGGAGGTACTTCGCTACTCCGGTGTCCCCCAATCATATTTTTTCGTGAACGAGAATGCAGAAATGCACTGGTATGCAGTGCGTGTCACCTATAGCCGAGAGCTTTTTTTCAAGGATTACCTGGATGCAGAGGGTATTGAAAACTATATACCCATGCGCTATGAGTATGTCGTGAGGAAAGAGCGCCGCTTGCGCAAGCTTGTTCCTGCAGTCCATAACCTGGTCTTCGTCCGCTCCACCCGCGAGCGTATGGATGAAATAAAGAACGAACCGGGCATGAACATCCCTATCCGCTATATCATGGACCGCGAGACCCGCCAGCCCATCGTCATCCCGGACTCACAGATGCGCAGCTTCATCGCCGTGTCTGGCACCTACGACCAGGCTGTGCTCTATCTTGAACCCACCGAACTGAACCTCTCCCAAGGAACACGGGTACGCATCACCGGCGGCATCTTCGAAGGAGTGGAAGGGGTGTTTGTGCGTGTGCGCCATGACAGGAGGGTGGTGGTGAACATCGAGGGGGTGATGGCGGTGGCGACGACGTTTGTGCATGCGTCGCTGGTGGAGGAGATAGGAGAAGGAAGTTAGAATATTCTGTGCTTATCGTCATAATGCTGAATAAATATTTAACCCCAATTTCTCAGCCTTCATACATGGAATGGGTTGATTGGACTAAAATCATTGGCATATTTTTAGTTACACTGGGACATGGGAATTTGGTGAGTGTAGAGTTGAATACTTTCATTTATTCTTTCCATATGCCTTTATTTTTTATCCTTTCTGGAATATTGTTCAAATATCGTAATTTCATTGAATCTCTTAAAAAAGGATGGCATACTTTGTTGGTTCCTTATTTCATAATCAACTTAATAATTTTGGCATATACTTCAATATTACTTATATTGAAAGGTACATTTGATGTCCAGATGTTTTTGGGAAAGGTGGTAGCTGTGATTGTTGGGCTGGGATATAACGTAGGATACTTGTCTCCAGTTAGTGCACCTACTTGGTTTTTAATCAGTTTGTTTTTTTTACATATATTAACTTCCTTAAGGGAAGATAGAGCATATAGATTGTTACTGGTTCTTTTTTGTATTGGTGTTTTTTTGATTTTGCAATATTATGAAATTGATACCTTAGTTCCCATTGATAGCACTTTACTTGCGATGCCTTTTTTTATTGCTGGTTATGAGATGAAGGAATTTTTTAAGCGTGATTTGTCTTTTTATGTTGTTTTGATAATTTTTGTGGCACTTATTGTTTTTAACTATTACAATGGCAGAGTAGATATAAATACTTGTCAGATAGGAAATTCTTTGTTGCTTTTTTATCTAAATGGAACGTTTGGAACAATATGTGTATTTCAAATTGCCAGATACTTACAACTTGGAAATAAGATTAGTTTAATTGCATCTGGTACAATAATTATATTAGGTTTCAATTTGTTGATGATAAAATATGCTAAAGTTGTATGGAATTTTATCTTTTCTAGTATTCCGATTACTTCGTTGGTAGGTATATTACTGGCATCGGTGATATTGGCAGTTTTTATACCCATTATCCTTTTTTGTAAAAAACATTTTAAGTGTATATTGGGATATAGATAAGATGTCTAATTTTAGTGATAATAAGCGAATAGCCAAGAATACCATTTTTCTTTATATTAGGCTGATATTTGTAATGGGAGTCAGCTTATATACTGTACGGGCAATTTTGAGTCTTCTTGGAGCGACTGACTACGGCTTATATAATGTGATTGGAGGTTTCGTTTCAATGTTCTCTTTTATTAGTGGAACGTTATCTTCATCGTCACAAAGATACTTCTCAATATCTTTGGCCGAGAATGATTTTAGGAAACTAAATGATTGGTTTTGTTTGAATCTTAACTTATTTGTTATAATCATTGTCTTTTTGATTTTCATAGCTGAAACATTTGGATTATGGTTTATAAATAATAAAATGACAATACCAATCGAAAGGTTGACGGCAGCAAATATAATTTTTCAATTATCATTGTTAGGATTCTGTTGTAGCCTTGTCAATACTCCATATTTGGCTTTGATTATTGCATATGAAAAAATGAAAACATTTGCCTATATTGGGATGTTAGAGGCGTTGTTTAAATTGGCAATCGTGGGGATTTTATACTTTGTTTCAACAGACAAGTTGATTGTGTATGGAATTTTGATTTTTGTAATAAATGTATCAATTACACTTTCTTATGTAGGGTATGTTTCAAGAAAAATACCACAAATTCATTATTATGTATATTGGAATAAAATTGAGATAGCTGAATTGGCTTCATTTTCAGGGTGGCATCTGCTCGGAACCATTTCTGTAGTTTTAAGAGGGCAAGGTATTAATGTACTTTTGAATGTTTTTTTCAATCCGATAGTGAATACAGCTCGTGCAATAGCATTTCAGATAGAAAGTGCAGTAATGCAATTGCAAAATAATTTTTTTTTGGCATTAAAGCCACAAATCTATAAATTGTATGCAGTACATGATTATTCTCAATTGCATACATTAATCGTCAGAAGTACTCAGATATGTTTTTTTCTGACTTCAATATTATCAATTCCTTTGTTTTTTGAACTTGACACGGTGCTTGATTTATGGCTTGTAGAAGTACCGGAATATACGCGAGCGTTCACAACACTTGTACTTCTCAATGGTTTGATTGATTCGGTATCTGGGCCCATGATTGCTCCAATTTTAGCTACGGGTAAGATTCGTAATTTCTATTTGATTACTGGAAATCTTATAATATTTACTCTTCCCATATCCTATGTGGTACTGCATTATGGGTGCTCCCCCGAGTCAGTATTTATTGTTACGATTTCTTTTTCTTTTTTGGCTATGATGTGCCGAATCTATTTTTTGCATAAACTTATTAAAATTCCTTTTCTCGAATATATTATTGAACTTATCAAGCTTTTTATTGCTACTGTTGTAATTTGTATTGTTGTAACATTGTATATATATATGACACCTGATAGTGCGATGAGATTTTTTATTGTCATTATTCTTTCTTCTGTGTTGCATTTGATAATGTATTACTATTTTGTAATATCAAGCAATGATAGGAAGGCACTTAATGGATATGTTAGTAAATTCCATGGTAAGATTTGGAAATGATGAGAGGAATTTTTTCGCAATTTAAAATAATTTTAGATAAATGAAAATAGGCATTTTGAATTTTCATAGGGCTCTAAATTATGGAGCAGTTTTACAATGCTATGGATTACAAGAAACCTTGACGGCGTTAGGACATGAAGTTTCTGTTATAGATTATAGACCTAGGATTATTGAAAAACATAGATCCTATTTTTTATTTGATATTTTAAAAGAAAAAGGAATTATCCCTTTTATTAGAAGTACAATATATTCATTACTTACTTTACCCAATAAATATAAGTGTAAAAAAGCTTTTGATGATTTTTTATCCAAATATCTAAAATTGACTGATTTTGTAGTTTCACTATTAGATTTGGCCAAATTAGATTCTTTTGATATCATTTTTGTTGGAAGTGATCAAGTTTGGAGTGAAAGGATAACAGGGCTAGACAATGTTTATTTAGGTAATTTTGTTAAGTATCATGTGAGGTATATTGCATACGCAGCTTCATTAGGCGCTTCGGTTTGTCTTGAAGAACCGAAACAACAGCGTTTATTGGCTTTTTTACCTAATTACCAAAAGTTGTCTGTACGCGAAATATATTTGCAAAAATGGCTAATGAGACATAATTTTAAATCACAAGTTGTTTTAGATCCCAGTTTGCTTGCAGATACCTCAATCTTTGATAAAATTGCGTTTAAACCCAAAGTTTCAAATTATGTATTATTGATAAATCTTGATAATAGTGCAGAAAGTTGTTTGTTTGCAGAGAATATAGCAAATCAACTTCAAGCTAAGGTTGTGTCTATAAAAGCGATAGGATTATCCAAAAACAAATTTGATTTAATTGGAATATCACCTATGGAATTTTGTGGATTAATAAAATATTCAAGATGTGTCATTACAGTGTCATTCCATGCTACAGCATTCTCTATTGTTTTTCAAAAAGATTTTTATGTTATGAAATTTGAAACAGATGAACGTTCATATAATCTCTTAACGATTTTAGGTTTAACTGATCGACATAAAAATCCTCAAGAAGAAGTTATATTTACGCATATTAACTATAAATTACCATTGAGTAAACTAAATCAAATAAAAAAATATTCTTTAGAATACATAAATAGTTGTTTGGATAATTGAATATTCAATACTATGAGTAAAAAAAAAGTAATAGTAATTGGGGGAAATCATCACAATACATTAGGTGTATTGCGGAGTTTAGGAGAAAAAGGTGTTTTTTCTGAACTTATTCTTGTAACTTCTAGTAAATACCCTTATGTTAAGTATAGTAAATATATCTGCGACTATTGTCAATTATCTAGATGGGTTGATGTACCTATAGAATTAAAAAATAGGAAATGCAGATATAATGGTCTGAAACCTATTATTATATCTTGTGCAGATTTAGCTACCTTTCATCTTGATTTGAGTTATAACGAATTGTTTTCTTATTATTGCCTGCCTTTAGGTAGAGCACAAGGTGATATTTCTAATGCCATGGATAAAATGGTTATGAGAAAATTTGCTGAAAAAGTCAAGTTGAATGTTCCATATACCTATTCTTTAGATGAGTTGAGATTAAGAAATATTGAGTTTCCAATCATCATTAAACCCTTGTCAAGTGTAGAAGGAAATAAATCAGATATAAAGATTATAAAGAACGAATATGAATTATCTAGGTATATGGATCTCCATAAGAACAAACCTTTAATTGCTCAAGATTATATCGACAAACAAATCGAATTCCAGTTTATAGGGTGTGCTTTAGACCAGCAGCATGTTTTTATTCCTGGTGTGTCAATAATATTGCGACAACCTAAAGAAACAAATACGGGCTATTTGAAATATGTTTCGTTCTCAGAATTTTCAGAAAATGGTTTATTGCAGAAATGCATTTCATTTATAAGAGAAGTAGGTTATACTGGTTTGTTTTCAATGGAATTTCTTCGTGACAAATATGGAAACGACTATTTTATGGAAATCAATTTTAGAAATGATGGGAATGCTATTTCTGTTACAGAGGCTGGAGTTAATCTCCCTTATATTTGGTATGCATACAATTCTAGTATTGATTATAACGAAGAAATGCAAAAAAATATTCGTACAGTTTATGTAATGCCAGAGTTTTCGGATTTTAAGGTAGCTCTACGATTATATAATAAGAATATTTTTAGTTGGTTTAATGATGTTTGTAGAACAAATAGATTTATGGAATACGATTCAAGGGATAAAAAACCGTTTTGGGTTGGTTTATATCATGAATTATATGACATGCTATATTATAAATTATTAAAAAATAAAAGATAGTTATTGATGTTACTATTTGACCGTATAAGGAAATACTGCTTATCTTCTGCATGGAATATAGGTTTTGTGGAAGATAAAGTTCAATGTGTTATTCTAAATGATTTGCAGAATATACATTGGATGAAGCATCAATATAGCGACAGATGGTTCGCTGATCCTTTTATTCTGAATGTAGATGAGGAGAATATAATCCTTTTGGTGGAGGAATTTTGTTATTCATTTAGTAAAGGACGTATCGCAAAATTGGTAGTTAGCCGTAAAGATTATATCTTGAAGGAGATGAAAATTGTATTGGAAGAACCATGGCATTTGTCTTTTCCTTTTATATTAAGGAAAAACGACAAGATCTATATTATTCCAGAGAGTTGTAAAGCAGCGGCTACAGCTGTTTACGAATATGATTTGTTGACGGATTCTATGATAAAAAATAACGACCTTTCACATTTACCGTTAACAGATGCAACCGTACTACATTGGAATGACACAAATTATATACTTTCGACAAAACTTCCATTTCCTAATGATAAAGATTTATATTTGTTTAATTTCGATTATGAAAAGATGGTTATTGATGATAAACCGGTTCAAAAAGTAAAATTTGGAGGAAAAGTTGCACGCAATGCCGGTGAAGTGTTTGTCGTTGATGGTCAATATTATAGACCTGCACAGGATTGTAATAAAAATTATGGAAATGGAATTGTAATTCAACGAATAGAATCTGTCGGTGAACGTTTTTTGTTTTCAGAAGTTAAAACATTCTTTTCAACCAATAAAAAAATGGATTTAGGATACCATACTTTCAATATGTATAAAGGTTTGATAGTTGTTGATGGTCATGGACATAGGCGAAAATTATTATTTATGATATATAGCATTTTAGTAAATATCAAAGGAATGTGGAAAAACAAGCGATGATTCAATGTTGCAGAATTAAAAGAAGAGTAAGGAATATAAGATAGTAAACTTCTATTTGTAAAAAGATTTTATTTTTTATTGCTATGAATAAAGGTATAGTAGTTACAATTCTTACTGTTTTATATTTTCTTTGGAATATATTTGCTGGAATTAAATTAACATGGGGTGGAATTTTAATGTTGATTTGGGGAGGTCGTATTAATATCATTTTATTCCTGATTTTTGCTTTATTGTTTATTCTCATTGGGTTAACTGATAAAAAAGGAAGCGTTTTTACATCAAAGTACAAGCGATATGCATTTCCATTTATATTAGCTTATCTTTTTATTTATTTTTATGCAGGTTTTTTCTTGGGAGAATATCCTAGCGGATCTTTTTTAATGAATGCCTTTATGGCGTTTATATTTATACTTCTCAATGACAAATGGAAACTTACGGTTTTTGATTGGTTGGTCAAATCTCTCGTGTTTTTTTTGTCCTTGTCGTTAATTGAATACCTCCTTTATATTTTTACTGATCAGGGTATTCTGATTGCTTATTTCATTCGTGATAATTCTGGTCGCGAACAGCTTTTCGAACAACATCTTTTCAATTTCTTTATTATAAACTCTACTATTCGATTTCAAAGCTTTTGTGAAGAACCTGGAGAACTTGGTACTCTTTGCTATTTGATGTTATTTCTGATAGGGAATAATCCTCGATATAAAATTTATTATTACTGTTTTTGGATTTTTGGTCTAGCTTCATTCTCATTGGGATTTTATATACTTGCAGCCATTTATTTGTTGTCAATTCGTTTCAAGATTCGTACAATTGTTCTTACAGCTGTTTGCGTATTGACAATGCCTTTAATTTTGGGTGAGCAGTTTGAGACTTTAGTCATGGAACGTATTAGTGGAAAGGATATTAGGGATATTGACAATAGAACGGGTGACGCACTTAATAGTGCCCTCAGTACTTCCATTTTCGATGGGTCGATAATTTATGGTCATGGTGGAGTACTTCCTGATAATATGGGATATGATTCAGGGAACACTGGAGGAAAGGTATTTTTGTATAAATATGGTGTTTTAGGGTTGATTTTACTCTTATGTCCGTTTTGGAAATTCATTAATCAGTATTATCGTCAATATCGTGTGCCATATCGGCTTCGAATGTGTTTTGTGATTGCATTCTTCGGAGCATTCTACAAGTCAAATATGCTTGAATTCTATTGGTGCTTATGTCTTCCTTTCTTGTTCCCTATGTTGGCATCTGGAGCTACTTCAAAGACATTTAGTATAGATAACATCAAGTTGTAGCAATTATTATGAATATATTATTTCTGTGCCATCAACTTACTGGTGGGGGGGCTGAACGTGTCTGTGCAGATGTAGCGAATGGCTTGAGCCGTTTGGGACATAAAGTTGCAATTATGATGGATACATCAATAGCTATCGTTTATCCCGTATTACCAGATGTGCAAATTTATTCTTGTCCAGAAAGAAAGGGTAATTCCTGGATCATGTATCGTATCAAAATATTTTGGAAGATATTGGAAGTTTTAAAGAAATATAAACCAGATGTTATAGTAAGTATATTGTACTTTCATGCAACACTTGCTAAATTGGCATCCATGTTGGTACATAAGTGTCCAGTGATAGTTTCTGACCATAATTCTTTTGAACGACCAGAATCAGCTCCTTTCCCATTGAACCAAAAAATAGATAAATTTTTCAGAAACTATTATTTTGATTATCTGACGGTCTTGACACAAGCTGATTATACGTTTTTAAACGGTCGTTTCAAAAAAGTAGTTGTTATGCCTAATCCTTTGACTTGGGAACCGGAAAAAGTAATTCCATCAAAAAGTAAAATAATACTTGCTGTTGGACGTGTGGATATTTGGTACTGCAAAGGCTTTGATATTTTGTTAAAGGCATGGAGCAATCTTGCATGCTTTTATCCTGATTGGACTCTAAGGTTAGTCGGTGCTGGACACAAAAAAAATGTAGATTATTTGAAGTCGTTAGTACAGAATATATCTAATGTAGAGTTTGTTCCATATACCAAGGAGATTAAAACAGAATATCGTGATGCTGAGATATTTGTTCTTAGTAGTCGTTACGAAGGTTTTGGTTTAGTGCTTACTGAAGCTATGTCACAAGGTTGTGCTTGTATTGCTTGCGATTATAACGGTCGCCAATCAGAAATTGTAATTAATAATAAAACAGGTCTTATTTGTGGAATTGATAATCTGTTAGAATTAGAACAGAAATTAAAAATATTATTAGACAATAATGAGTTACGCAAGAGGCTACAACATAATGCATTACATGCACTCGACAGATATAAAGTAGACCATATATCTAAATTGTGGGAGCAGTTGCTTCACAAGTGCATTTATGAGTAATTCTTTTAGTTTATAAATTATGCTGAATCCTTTTAGGAGAATTGTTGATTTTTATTGGAGATTTTTAGTTTCTCCTATTGACTACGCCAGACATATAGGTGTTTTTGTTGGTGAAAATTCTTTTATAGCTACGAGGAAATGGAGTAGTGAACCTTATCTGATTACAATTGGTAATAATGTTCAAATTACGAGTGGCGTAGCTATTCACACACATGGAGGAGGGAACTCTGTGCGTTCTCGAATTCCAGATTTTGATGTATTTGGAAAAGTGCAAATCGAAGATTGGGCTTATATAGGTGCATATTCTCAAATCATGCCAGGTGTTACTATTGGAGAAGGTGCTATTGTAGCAGCAGGTAGTGTAGTAACGAAATCAGTACCTCCTAGGACGGTAGTGGGAGGAAATCCTGCCCGCTATATATGTACAGTAGACGAATACATTCAGAAGAATCTGGAATTTAATTTACAAATACATGGCAAGAATTTATCACTAAAAGAAAAACGGAAATTCTTGTTGACACTTCCTGAAGAAAAATTCTTAAAAAAATAGCTATGAAGATATTTTTCTATATTAATACTATATCTAGTGGGGGGGCTGAGAGAGTGCTGACTAATTTGGCAACAGAAATGTCGACTCGTGGACATGAATGTGTTTTGATAACATCTTTCCCTTGTTCATGGGAATATTCTTATGGAGAAGATGTGCAGCGTATTTCATTAGATTTGAATAAGATAGAAGGTTATTTTAAAAGGAATGTAATACTAATATATCGATTGAGAAAATTATTGAAATCGGAAAGGCCAGATATTCTTGTTTCATTTATGGCAGAACCTAATTTCCGAGCAATAATCGCAAAACTTGGTTCTGGCATAAAGTCCATTCTTTCAGTTCGCAGCAGTCCGGATGTTGAGTATGGCAGTAATTTTACATCTTTTTTGGCCAAAATATTATTTCGTTTTGGAGATGCAATTGTTTTTCAAACTCATGATGCTAAGATATGGTTTCCAGAGGTAATACGGAAGAAATCATTTATTATATATAATCCTATTGATCGGGTTTTCTACAATACGAAACTAAGCGAGTCTCGTTCGGGAATAGTTACGGTCGGTCGAATTGACAAATTCAAAAATCATAGATTACTGATTGAATCATTTGCGAAAATTGCAAATCAAGTGAATGATAATCTTATAATATATGGATCAGGAGATGTTACTTCATTGAAACTATATGCTGAGTCACTTGGTATAGGAGAAAGGGTTCATCTACCTGGCCAAATATCAGATGTTCCTACTTTCATAAAAAGTGCGCGGCTATTTGTTTTGTCTTCGAATGTTGAGGGAATGCCTAATGCATTGATGGAAGCTATGGCTATTGGTCTACCTTGTATATCAACCGATTGCCCTTGTGGAGGTCCTCGAATGCTATTTCCAGAAAGCATTAGGGAGTATCTTGTCCCAGTAGGAGATTCAGATACTTTATCGAAACGAATGTTGGCGGTTCTTACAGATTCTCAAAAAGCAACATTTCTTGCACAAGAATGTAAGAAGGCTTCTTTTGAATTTGAGTCGTGTAGAGTTTTTGACAAATGGGAATTGCTATTCAGGAATACCTAACTTTTATTTACTAATTTCATTATTGATGAATATACGAGGAGTCTGATGAAAATCTTGCATATCATAAATTCATTCATGAGAGGTGGTGGTGCAGAGACATTAGTTTTAACCTTAGCTACTGCATTAAGTAGGATAGAAGGCAATACAGTTCATGTATTAAGCTTGAAAGATCCGGAAGACAAGGAGTTTGTTCAGTTTTTGGAAGAACAAGGAGGAAAATGCTTTGCATTATCTGAAAATTTGAAATCGTTCAAAAATGTTCAATTGTTAGCAAATTTTATTAAAAGAGGTAACTATGATATTGTGAATGTTCATCTTTTCCCATCCCTTTATGTGGCAGCATTAGCTAAAATATTAAAAGGGGTGAATACTCGTTTGGTATATACAGAGCATTCTACGACTAATAGACGTAGAGGGAGATTGATGTTTAGAATTATTGATAAAAGAGTATATCATGTTTATGATTGTATTATAACAATATCAAAAGAGGTAGAGCTGGCACTCAAAAAACACGTTCCAGATGCACGTACTGTAACGATAAATAATGGAATTAATATATCATTATTTGAAAATGCAATTCCTGCCAATATTCGCACAGAAATGGGTTTGAAGCCAGATTGTAAACTAGTTACAATGGTAGCTAGGTTTTGTTTCATGAAAGATTACAAGACTCTTATCAAAGCGATGTCGAGACTTGAGCGTGATATACATTTATTATGTATCGGTGATGGCCCTTTTTTGAACGAGAATAAAGAATATGCGAAGGCAGTAGGCGTAGACTCTCGTATACATTTTCTTGGTTTGAGAAAAGATGTTCCTAATTTGCTACAAGCTTCAGATGTTATAGTTCTTTCTTCGAAACATGAAGGATTTAGTATTTCAATGCTTGAAGCTATGTCATGCAAAAAGCCTTTTATTGGTTCCAATGTACCAGGTATTGGTGATTTGGTAAGAGATGTAGCATTGTTGTTTGAGTTTCAGGATGATGAAGAACTGGCTCTACGCATAAAAGAGGTTTTAACAGACAGAACCTTATATTGTAATGTCGCTGAAAAATGCTATTCTTTTGCCAAACAATATGATATAAACATAATATCACAAAAATATATGAAACTTTATAGAAGTCTATGATTTCTACAGCAAATGTAGGAATAGCTGTTGCTTTTTGGAAATGTAATAATAATTGTAAATATATGGCATATAAACATTTGAAATTTCCCCAAGGTTCTTTATTCTTGGTGACTGGCGGAGCTGGTTTTATTGGTTCCAATCTTTGTGAGGCTATTTTAAATCTCGGCTATAAAGTAAGATGTCTTGATGATTTATCCACGGGTAAGCAAGCTAATGTGGATATGCTTTTGAGTAATCCCGACTATGAGTTTATTTATGGTGATATAAAGAATCTTGATTCTTGTATGGTAGCATGTAAAGGAGTGGATTATGTGTTACATCAAGCGGCTTGGGGCAGTGTACCTCGCTCAATAGAGATGCCTCTTTTTTATTGTGGTAACAATATCCAGGGAACTCTCAATATGCTTGAAGCTGCACGGCAAAATAAAGTGAAAAAGTTCGTTTATGCTTCTAGTTCTTCAGTCTATGGTGATGAGCCCCATCTTCCAAAGTCGGAGGGAAAGGAAGGTAACTTGCTTTCTCCTTACGCTGTGACCAAACGTTGTGATGAAGAATGGGCTAAACAATATACTCGTCATTATGGGCTTGATACCTATGGAATGCGCTATTTTAATGTGTTTGGTCGTCGGCAAGATCCTCATGGAGCTTATGCTGCTGTAATACCTAAGTTCATCAAGCAGTTAATTGATAATGAACGTCCTATTATTAATGGAGACGGTAAACAAAGTCGCGATTTTACCTACATTGAAAATGTGATTGAGGCTAATTTAAAGGCATGTCTTGCACCAAGTGAGGTTGCTGGTGATACTTTTAATATTGCATATGGTGGCCGTGAATACCTCATAGACATTTACTATACATTAACAAAAGCTTTAGACAAAGAGATTGAACCGATTTTCAGTACTGAACGCAAGGGAGATATCAAGCATTCTAATGCAGATATTAGTAAGGCAAAACTCTTACTTGGCTATGAGCCAGAATATGATTTTGTGAGAGGTTTAAATGAGGCTATTGAATGGTATAAAAATAATCTGTAAAACAAGAAAAATATAGTCGAATATAATGGAAAGTGAAATTAAAATTGCCGTAATCGGTCTCGGTTACGTAGGGCTTCCTTTGGCCCGTTTGTTCTCTACCAAATACAAAACTGTTGGTTTTGACATGAATAAATCCCGTGTGAATGCATTGATGGCAGGACACGATGCTACCCTTGAAGTTTCGGACGAATTGCTGCAGTCTGCCATTGCCAATGGCTTCAAGTGCACGGCTGACATTGAAGACATTCGTGATTGCAACTTCTATGTTGTGGCAGTTCCTACCCCTGTGGATCATAACCATAATCCGGACTTGACTCCTCTGTACAATGCAAGTACTACTGTGGGGAAAGTGATTTCCAAAGGTGATATTGTAGTGTATGAATCTACAGTATATCCGGGTGTGACTGAGGATGAATGTATTCCGGTAGTGGAAAGAATATCCGGTTTGAAATTCAATACGGATTTCTTTGCAGGCTATTCCCCCGAACGTATCAATCCGGGTGACAAGCTACACACAGTCGAGAAGATAAAGAAAGTGACTTCAGGTTCAACTCCTGAAATTGGTAAGAAAGTGAACGAAGTGTATGCTTCTGTTATATCTGCCGGAACACATTTGGCTCCCACGATGAAGGTGGCAGAGGCGGCCAAAGTCATTGAGAATTCGCAACGTGATATCAATATAGCCTTTGTCAATGAGCTTTCCAAGATATTCATGCGTATGGGGATTGATACTCAGGATGTATTGGAGGCTGCAAGTACCAAATGGAATTTTCTTCCCTTCAAGCCGGGGCTGGTTGGAGGACACTGCATTGGCGTAGACCCTTATTATCTGGCCCAGTGTGCACAGAGTTATGGCTATAATCCTGAAATCATATTGGCCGGTCGTCGTATGAATGATGGTATGGGAGAGTATGTGGCTGGTCAAGTGATAAAACTGATGCTGAAAAAAGGAATTCAGGTTTTGAACTCTAATATACTGATACTCGGTTTTACTTTCAAGGAGAATTGTCCGGATGTACGTAATACGAAAGTGATAGATATTTATGAGGCTTTGATGGGATACAATCTGAATATAACCGTTTATGATCCGTGGGCAAATCCGGATATCGTAAAGCATGAATATGGAATTGAAGTGATCAATGAACTTCCTGAAGAAAAGTTTGATTCGGTTGTGTTGGCGGTTGCCCATCAACTGTTTACGGGAATAGATATCGAAAGTTTGTCGAAGACACGGTCTGTTGTGTTTGATGTTAAAGGTTTCTTGCCCAAAGAATCCGTTGACGGCAGATTATGATAAAATGAAAAAGCTTTTCTTTGTTACCAATGTTGATTGGTTCTTTATTTCCCATCGTTTGCCTATTGCCCTGAATGCTATTCAGCAGGGATATGAAGTTTATTTATTGTCACGGGATACCGGAAGAAAACAGTTTTTACAAGGGAAAGGGATTCGCTTTATCGATATTCCTTTTGACCGTTCCGGAAGTAATCCTTTGCATGAATTGAAATGTATTTTTCAGTTATATACAAACTACAAAAAGTATAGACCTAATATAATTCATCATGTTACTTTAAAGGCTGCATTGTTAGGTTCTGTTGCAGCTAAGCTGTCAGGGCAACATCATGTTGTGAATGCAATAAGTGGATTGGGGTATAACTTTACGAACGGCAGGAATGGGATTTTGCAGAAGTTGATAAGGACTTTGATTCGCATTGCATTCAAAAGTAAGTCTTTTTCCTTTATTCTTCAGAATCCGGATGATGTGGGGATGATCAAAGGCTTCAATCTGGTTCCCTCGTCCCATATTTTTCTGATAAAGGGCTCGGGAGTAGATTTGAATGAATTTGTTTTTTCCCAAGCTCCTGGCAAGACTCAATTAAAGGTACTCTTTCCTGCAAGGATATTGTTGGATAAGGGGGTGATGGAGTTCATTGATGCAGCCAAATTACTTCAAAAGCGATTTATTGGAAAAGTAAAATTCATATTGGCAGGTGATTGCGACAAAGAAAATCTGGCTGTTTTGGGGGAAGAAAAGCTAAGGTCTCTTCTTGTCGATGATTATATTGAATGGATAGGATATCAGGCTCAAATGTTTCCTATATATACGGATAGCGATATCGTTGTACTGCCTTCCTATCGGGAAGGTTTGCCCAAATCCTTGATTGAAGCATGTGCGGTAGGGCGTCCTATTGTAACAACCGATGTACCGGGTTGCCGTGAATGCGTGAAATCCGGATATAATGGTTATTTGGTTCCTGCCAAGGACAGTAGGGCGTTGGCTGATGCCATCGGCCTATTGATAGAAGATGATGCGAAGAGGAAGGAGTTTGGAAGGAACTCTCGTCTGTTGGCGGAAGAAGAATTTTCTATAGATAAGGTTGTCAGGCAAACTTTTGATATTTATCAATCAATTATTAGGATATCTTGATATTCCCGGGTATCTTTGTAGAAAGATTGGATTCATGAAGAAGAACAAGCCATATAAGGAACAAGAACCGATGGTGCCGAATGTTGGTGAACCGGTAGTTGTATATACGGGTAATGAGAATAATCCGAATATCGTTACGGAAGGACGTGATGACATTAGGCATGCTATTTCCGGTGAAGAATTATTGGATAGACTTTGCCCTCGTATAAAGGCTTTGTTTGGATGAGAGTCGTATTCGCTCCCGAAGTAGAGGAGGATTTGTATGGGCTTATAAAAATACTTGTTGAGAAGGAGTATTTGGGTACTTATCCTTTTGCTATTTCTTATGTGGAAGAACTGATAGCTGATATTCAACAGAACATTCATTCTAAATTAAAAAAGAAAGCGCCCGCTTTTTTTGAGCGTTATGGTAAGGATATGTATTACATCACTTATCAACGTAATTCTAATACGACGTGGTATATTTTCTTCTCTGTCATTGGAGATACTTATTTTATTAAATACATAACCAATAATCACGTTTCCGGTCAGTATATTTTTTAGCATATTTCAATGAACATACTCGTCACTGGAATCCACGGCTTTGTGGGTTCCAATCTCGTTGTTGCCCTAAAGGAACGTCATAGCCTTTACGGGCTGGATATTGTCGCTCCTGAAAAGGAGGGGGTGGTAAAGACTTTTTTCTGGAAGGATATCGAACCGGCTTCTTTTCCGATGCGGAATCTTCCTGAATTCGATGCCATTATTCATCTGGCTGGTAAAGCCCATGATACGAAAAACCGGTCTGCTGCCCAATCCTATTTTGATATTAATACGGGATTGACCCAAAAGATATTTGATTTCTTTCTGGAATCGTCTGCGAAGAAGTTTGTATTCTTCAGTTCTGTGAAAGCCGCTGCAGACAGTGTGGCAGGGGATATGCTGACTGAAGATGTGGTGCCTGCTCCGGTAGGGCCTTATGGGGAAAGTAAGATAGCTGCCGAGAATTACATCCTTGACAAGTTGAAGGTTGAAAATGGAGAATTGAAAGCTAATCCTTGTGATGACAAGCAGGTTTATATCCTGCGTCCCTGCATGATTCATGGTCCCGGTAACAAAGGCAATCTGAATCTTCTTTATAATGTGGTGAAAAAAGGTGTTCCCTGGCCTTTGGGGGCTTTTGAGAACAGAAGGTCTTTTACTTCGATAGACAATCTCTGCTATGTGGTGAAAGGGCTGTTGACCAAGGAGGTGGCGAGTGGTATCTACCACATGGGAGATGACGAAGCCTTGT
>ERZ772816.206-NODE-206-length-69458-cov-5.444491_pt1 | contig 69458 bp, 53 predicted proteins | sample MGYA00511359_ERZ772816 | MGnify/ENA primary metagenome ERZ772816 (study PRJEB29015, sample SAMEA2737710) | human gut metagenome | biome: human gut; feature: human-associated habitat; material: faeces | place: China | collected 2012 ...
TTTCCAAGACTGTAGCAGCTATTATTGTCCGTCATTGCTGTATTAGCCGATGTCTTAGTCAGATACATGGTTCCGGTTGGTGCGTACGTCCAATATCCTAAATGCTGGGTATTTGAACCCGTACTTACCGCATAGGCTTTAAAGGAAGATGGTACGGAAGCCTTATGTGCTTCGACAAAGTTAAAAAAAGCTGTAAATCCGGTACTCTGTGCATTTCCACTGGTTGCACTTGAAAACGGAGACTGTCCACTGTAGTAGTAGCTGCTCAGTGTGGCCGTGACCAGAACAGCCTGAGAGGTGCTGCTGAAACTATACTGTGCTGCAGCCGGTCCATTGTAGCCATAATACATGGCTGCTTTTACTCCGGAATTTGTAATCTCGGTTGGTGTTCCTGTTGCTGTCCCTGCCGGTGGGGTTGTCTTTGCGTACTCCAAGCAAAAGGCCAGCTTTCCGTCTACCGCAAACTCTGCAGAGGAAATATTGTTGTAAGTAACTTTGTTATAAAGAGTTACGGCTCTTGACATTTTAGGATTCGTAATACTGTTGCGAATCAATGGCACTACACCGCTTTCTGTTAATTCCAGATCACTCTTTCCGGCAAAGTAGCCATCATCCAGCCATCCCTCTTCATCCAGCCAGTTTTCCACGCCTAATGCCTTTGCGAGTTGTAACCGTTGTTGGTATTCCTTCTCATCCGGAAGCTCCCATTCTTCTGTCTGCGATACCTCCTGCTTTGGTTCTTCCGTTTCTTCGGCAGCCTGCTCTTTTTCTTTCAGCGTTACCTGCAGCAAACTGTCTTTTTCCGGCATGGAAAAGGTAACGGTTCCATCTGCAAGATCCATCTGCTCTTCATTGACACGGACTTCCTTTATTTCCTTTCCGTCCGCAGGAGCAACACTTGCTGCTACCTCACTTCCTGCTTCAATCTGATAAGTTGATGCGGTCTTCTGCTCAACATGATCCCCTTTTACGGTTACTGTACTATCTTCTGCATCTACGGTCAGAAGATAGGTACTTTTTGCTTCTTCCGGCTGTTGATCTGCCGTAGTTTCTTCGGCAAAACCAGTTACATTGCTGGTCAGGATCAGCATCACTGCCAGGAAGAAAGCGGTTAGTCTTTTTCCTACTTTCATGACTTTTTCCTTTCTTTTTTGTATTTAGGGTATGAAAAAAAGACTCTGCATCTGCAAAGTCTTTCCCTAGCTTATTTCTCTATTTTCTTTTCTGCTTTTTTATTTTGTCGCACCGCAGCCGCTGCATTTATATCCAGTAATGACAGTCTCTGTCCATGCTGCAGAATCCTGCACCCATTTCTGCTCATTATGTCCCGTTGCTTCATGGTGAATTGTTCCAGTTTGAATGGATTCAACTCCATAAGAACCTCCACATTCAGCAACATGTACTACAGGATCCATGTCAGCGGTCATAACTTTACCGCATTTATAACATACATAACGTTCTTCATAAGTTGGTTCATCCCAAGCTGCGGAATCCTGTACCCACTTATTTTCGTAGTGTCCCGTTGCTTCATGGTACACACTTTTTGTCTGGGCTACCCAGGTATGCGTATGCTGCGGCTTGCTGCTATTGGAAGAACTGGAGTTATTTGCTTTTGTCTCTGTCTTCTTCGTGCTGGAACTGCTGGACGGCTTACTGGAGGAAGTTTTTGCTTCATCCTTTTTAGTCGTAGCCGTAGCGGATGCAGTACTGGTTTTCTTGGTATCATCCTTTTTTTCTGTCTTTTCTTCTTTTTTTGCCTCTTCTTTTGTCTCTTTTTTTTCTTCAGAAACCTTTTCTTTCACAGCATCCTCTTTTTTTACTTCCGCATCAGAACTTTTCTTCTCTTCTGCAGTCTCTTTTTTTGTGTCGGTTACAGATGCTTCCTGTTCCTTCTGATCTGATCCATTTCCCGAATCGCTGAATGCGACCCCACAGCCGATCAGGATCAGGACAAGAAGAAAAATCCCTGCCAATCCGATGGTTGCTGCTTTCTTATGTTCTTTGAACCATTTCATAGTCTTTCCCTCTCTTTTTTAAAGTATGAGTCCCGTTAATTAGAGTATAGTAAATTTCTGGCAAAAAGCAAGCTTACATTTTCTCAAAGACCACACATTGTAAAATGCAATCCTGCTCCTTTACAATCTGCTACAGTTTTTCTATCGCAGTACCTGCAACTGCGTTGAGATCCAAGGGTGCTATGAATAGCACCTATTTTAGTATCATAATTAATTTTGATACCATTATGAAGTCTCCAATTCTCTATTCAGTTTTGAATTGATGGTTGAAAATTAAAAGAGCAGCCGTTTGGCTGCTCCAGATATAGAAGAAAAATGTTCGCAACCATCATTTTTCAATGTAATGTGAAAAACGTGGGAGTAACATTTTCTGTGCCGGGTTTACGGCACAGGATGAAAAAGGGATAAAAAAGTATACTTTTTTGTTCCAGGAAAAAAATTAAATATTTTCAATGTTTTTTGCTGAAAAATGATAACTTTTAAAGAAATACTTGAAAATATAGCTCAAGTATGATAGAAAAAAAGAAGGACAAAAAAGTATACTCTTCTGTCCTTCGATATCAGTTTATCTTAGATTGCTATATATTTCAAGATATTTTTTTCTTTACTGTTATGTATTTTTTTAATTGGAATTACATACAGGTTAATAGATAGCGATTTTGGTTCGACCAACAAGTATTTGCCCGTAGGGCAATCCCTTGGTTTTAGATTTGGGGATAAATTGTGGTAACTATGGATTTTATAGAATAAGGATTTAAGAGAAGGAAAGATTTAATTCTTTTTTGATATTCTGTTATTCCTTGTATTTACAGGCTTTTTATGCTTATCCACATGACCCAAAACTTGAATAGAATTTCTATTATCTGCCTTAATTTTTGAATCATATTAATTTCCATTGCCTTAAAATTTGAATGAACTATCATATACTACCTCAAAATTTGAATGGAAAATTACGATAAAAAAGAAAAAAGCGGGAATTTCCTGATCCGGATGACAGATCCGGACAAAATTTTCCTGCTTTTTTTCTTTTGTTCCTTTTTTTCTTCTTTTTTCCCAACCACAACAAGACCTAAGCGTATTTCTTAGATCTTATCCTGCTAAGTCTCATTTTTATTTTGAGACTACTATTCTTTTTTATCATGCCAGCCCCAGTTCTTCCCTCAGAAGTTTATGGTACAGGGAAGCTTTCAGCCTCCGTTTCCACTTTGACCGGTTCGGTATATTTGCATTCAGGACTTCCAACATTTTCCCGAATACGTCTACTACATCACAAAAACTATCCCGTATTTCTTTCCTGTATCTGCTGATCACAGTCAGAATATCCGCAGCTTCTCTCTCATCCGGTTCCTTAATCCGGTTTCTCCTGCAGGCGGTATCCAACAGATGCCGGTTCACCTGATCACTTTCTGTCTTTGCGACAGATCTGCAGAATTGCTTGCGAAGCGTGATATAATACATTCCTTCCTTCAATCCTACATAAAAGTACAGCTTCAGGAATTTCATGTACTTTTGAAGCGTCCTGCCCGTTACCTGCAGAAGCTCCGTATACTTTTCTACAAATTTCTTCCTTGCAATCCGGTAGGTCCTCATACTGCTTGCAGTATTGATATTGACCAGATCCATCACCAGTAATTTCTGTGCCGGCTTTAATTTTTTCCAGTTCGTATCCCGGAATAACTTCATATTCGTTCGGATATACTTTACATTCCCCAGGCGGTAATCTTCCTCTGTATATCCGGAAAAATCATTTCCAATCAACGTAATATCATAATCCTGCTCTTTTCTCTGGACAGAGATCACCCCTTTTTCTTCCAGGGAACGTTTACAGTCATAGAATGCCTGGGTGGACATACCGGTTACAGCCATCATATCCCGGTAAAAGACCCCACGGGCAATCCCTCTATTATCCTGCACATAGGTAAGAGCAATCAGGAAATCGATCTCATTTCCTGTCAGGTCCTTCTTAAAAAATTTCTTAAATACTTCCAGTTTGATACGCTGCACCGGTGTCCACCTCCCTTCCATTTTTTATTTTTATCGTAAAAAATAGGATCTATGCTCCGCATACATCCCGCTTCCATGACTCTTTCACATTCTTTTCGCTTTTCTGTCTTGAAAAAAAGTTACTCATATGTTACTATTTTCATGGAAGCGGGGTGTGGATAGGATAGTGATGGTTATGGTTTCTATCTTCACGGAGCTAAACAATAGGTTATTGGGTGATATATACAATAATTAACCTATCATTAAGAGATGACCACCAATCATCTCTTAATTTTTTGCCTTTAGGTAGATTTTAACAATTATATAATTGGTTGTCAATGTTCAATCTGATCCTTGAGTTTCCGTACTTTTATCCACAAAGCCCGGAAACTCAAGGATTGTATATCTTGACTAATAAGCTCAACTATGATATTGTAATGCTGTCGCATGGAATGGACGCTTTCCGATGCGGTTCCGGCAGCAATTCCGCCGGGCAAGGATTGAAATAATGGCATTCAAAATGATGTCGGTGTCACACGGATTGAATATTTTAACGTGAGAATAAGAGCGGGGCAAAACCTCGCTCTTATTCGTTTACACATCATTTTTTCCAGCTCCATAACATTCGTAAAACGATTCTGTGAGCCGTCCGAGCTGGTCCGGTGTTAGATCTTCTTTTAGTTCATCCGGCACCCACTTATAAGAATTGTTGAAGCTGTCGGTACAAGTACCGATTGCACAAGCCTCTTTGACCTTTTGCAACTTGTACATTTCTGCCAGCTCTTCCGTGGTTATATCTCCGCTTCTAACGGCTTTTCTGCCCTCTGCGGTCAATATCTCCATAGCCTTGTTTTTTGCTATGGTTCCAATTCCTTTTATCTTCACCCTGTCGTCCTCCTCTACTCTGCAAACTGTTCCAGAAACTCGTTTACATCTTCCAGCGTTCCAAGTTCTACTTTTTCGCTGTTCGGATTGTCGCTATAGTAAAATGTATCTCCATCTTTCCAGAACGTAAAAGAGCTATTACTGTAAACCTGGAAAGCTTTTTCTGTTAATTCGTTCGTACCTGTAAATTCATATTTTTTCATTTTTTTAATCCTCCTTGATTTTGCTTATCTTCTTTAACTGTCTTTATTATACTATATGTGCGTAATACTTTCAATGCTTATATGTGCGTTATTTTAAAATTTTTTCCAGCTCGTCCAGCTTGGCTAATACCGTGTCGCGAATAAATGCACTGTTAGTCTTATCAAGTCCCAGCTTTTCAATTCTCTCTTTCGTCCCCTTTGGGAATACTATATTTAATCTATAGTTATTTTTCTCATAATTTCTAACAGCTTTTTGTCTGGCTGCTTTCTGTTCCTCTGTATATTCCGGCATCTTTGCGTCCACCTCCATTTATTTTTATACTATTATAACATAAGTGCGTGATTTATTCAGTAAATATGTGCGTAATATAGTGTATTATATATGTCAATCCCCAACCGTTGGGAAATTAAGCGGCAAAAGGAAAAAGAAAAGAGGGCGGTTGCCCGTCCTCTAATCGTTATAGTGTCCTTTGCATGAGAAAATCAAAACCTTATCATCTTCAACCGCATACACAAGTCTGTGTTCTCCGTCAATACGTCTGCTCCAAAACCCTGTAAGATTTCCTTTCAAGGGTTCGGGTTTCCCTATGCCCTCAAACGGATTGCGGCTTATATCCTTTACAAGCTGATTTATCTTTTTCAGCATTTTCTTATCCTGCGTCTGCCAATAAAGATAATCTTCCCATGCGTCAAAATCCCATTGTATGATTTTTGTCTGCATAGGTTACTCCTCTATCAGTTCATGCTCTGCAAGTTTGATTTTCCCCGCCTTATAGTCTGCCATTTTCTGTTCCAAATAACGGATATTGCTTTCGGAATAAAAAGGGTCTGCGGAAACTTCAAAAGGAATACGTTTCTCCCTGCCTACTTTTTTGGCAAAAATAGTAAACGCCGCACTCATGGAAAGCCCCATATCGGAACAAGCCTGTTCCATGCTCTTTTTCACATCTGCGTCCAGCTTAAAATTTACATTAACTGCCTGTGCCATAAACACCACTCCTTTCATGCTTATATTATATGCAATATCAAAGCAAGAGGCAAGCATTTTTCTTTAATATTTCTTTACTTTTTCTTTCCGTTTTATGAAATTTCTGCTAATTACATAACTTATATATATTATTTTTGTTATTGATATTATGTAAATAGCATGATTTAATCACGGTGATTACATTCTACCCCTGCGCCCCGTCCGTTGCACGGAAATATTGTTAGATAAGCTTATTTGTTTTGTTTTCCATAGTTAATTAATTGGTTCAATTAACAGCAGCATATAATCTGCATTTGTCCATTCTAATTCTTCAGTATATTTAATAAATGCTTTACAACCAAATGGACTTTTTGCGTGATGTTTGTTATATCCCTTATCTGTCCAACGAGCGAATATATTGTAAAGTGCATTTGCTCTTGCTTTTGAAATATCACTTTCATTTTCGTTCGGTTTATGATACATAAGTGGAAATAAGCGATACGTTACATGAGTATTGTAGCCAAACACTCCAAGTCTGTCCTCGTATGTACTTTTTTCTGACAGTAAATCATACATATTTTTGCATTCATTATCAGATTGAAGCAGTAAAAAGCCCAATTCACTTTTTAGCAAAGCTTTTACAATATCGTCTGAATTTACTTCTGATGCTTTATACATGCTGTTTCCTCCCTTGTTTTTGCTTATCATCACTTTTACTCATCATCGCCTCTGAATGTACGAAAAGCTACCAGTGCTTCCATGTATCTGCTGATCACAGCCAGGATATCCGCAGCTTCTCTTTCATCCGGTTCCTTGATCCGGTTTCTCCTGCAGGCGGTATCCAACAGATGCCGGTTTACCTGATCACTTTCTGTCTTTGCGACAGATCTGCAGAATTGCTTGCGAAGCGTAATATAATACATTCCCTCCTTTAATCCTACATAAAAGTACAGCTTCAGGAATTTCATATACTTTTGAAGTGTCCTGCCTGTTACCTGCAGAAGTTCCGTGTACTTTTCTACGAATTTCTTCCTTGCAATCCGGTAGGTTCTCATACTGCTTATAATAAAGTTCTTTTTAATTCCCAAATTGCAAATCCTATCAATTTGTCACCATTTTTTGTACGCAAATCACAAATCCATGTTTCGTTACTATTTGCATTGCAATCACATTTTCCTATATGTGCATTTTCGACAACGCAAGTTTCTCTTTCATCATAGGCTTTCGTCACTCGATTATTTATAGAACGGTCATTTTCTGCATACCATGGTTTCCCATAAATACCCCATTCTTTTTTAGAACTTTTAATTTTTACTTTCATTCCATTTGATAACCTTCTCATCTATTTTTCTCTCCTAATATCAAGTATTTTTATGACGCATTGGATAAACGTTTGTAAATTTCAGTTTACCGGTCTAAGTGAACTACCACCCACCTAAAGGTAGGTGGCTTCTAAGGGCTTATTTTGTCCGACCAGCCTGCATATCCGCATAGCCTTTCTCCAATTCTTCATTGTACTCTGCCTCAGAAAGTAATACTATCCGAATCTTTCCATTTATATTAAAATAATCATTATCCGCAGTTTTCCCTTTATATAAAGTCCCTAACGTTCTCCACCTATCAATTTTTTTCAATTCGCAATCGTCTCTACGAATTATGTTATACCCAATGAATGCTTCATGACCTATTTCCCCTTTATAAATTGCATACCAAAAGATATTATACCAGTCTGGCTGCGGCAGAAATTCTATGGAATCCAAAAAGGAATAGATTTCAAGACCGGTTGCTTCCATTCCCTTATTAAACACAAAATATCTGTTACACGGAATATTCATAATACATATTTCTGTCACCGGTATATTAGGTCTTTCCTTTTTCATCGTTTCAAATAATTTCTCTAAAAGTTCTCTCGGAATATCTCCTTTGATTCTTTTTCCACTTTCTTGCGAAAATACATTAATACATTCGTAGATCGTTTCATCTAATACATAGCAACTTCTTTTATTAAATAATCGAACAAATTCTTCATATGTTGCCTCTGGTTCAATGTTATACATCGATGGAACTATTTCTACAACAATATTTGTTCTGTCGAATGCATAAATAAAATCGTCTCGTATAAATTTTTCCTGTGAGACATTTGTCATATAAAAAAGAGGGATGCTTTGTCTGCAACACCTGATGCAAAGGAATCCACATATTATTATAATACCAGCACTGAATGCAACAAGTATTCGAAATATAAATTGATAAATAAAAGACACTACTGTATCTTCAATTACTACTGAATTTTCAACGCTCAATATTGCACCTAACATACGAGCAGAAACAATTATAATTATAATTTTTAGAAGCAAAGAAAAAAATTTTTTCCAACGCACAAATCTTTTTTCTTTGCTATTGGGATATCTTCGATCCCTCAGCTTATCACATAAGTCTACATTTTTTTCCATTATCTTTATTCTCCTCTAATCCTCACACAATTAAAAACATACAAAAAGAAGATAAAACTATTATCCCAAATCATTTGTTATAAACTAAATCTCTGCAGCGTATGTTTTTACATATCAAGAGTGTTCACCACTCAAATTGTTCTCCCTTATTAATATCTAAGCTCTTTTTTAGAGAAATATCTAACCGTGTAATTCTGCTAATAGCTTCTTCCTGAGCTTTTCCTATAATATGCACAATACTGGATGTATCTTTATTTCTATCATAAATCCGGAATGCCTGCCTATATTTTCCTTTAGCACTAAATGTAACAGGGAGTAACCCATTATTAATCAACTGCTGATTCAAAATCATACGTCCAACCCTTCCATTCCCATCTTTGAAAGGATGAATCCGTTCAAATTGAATATGAGTCAATGCTATCTTTTCTAAACTTTCTTTTACTGAAGTTCCTTCAAAATTAGCACTTTTCAAAAACGTATCCATCAATTCTGGAACGTTATCTGCATTTGGTGGATAGTAAACAGCTTCTACTAAATTCCCTATATATACCGATCCCGTTCTATAGTTTCCATCCGTTTCTATAATTTCCCCATTTGCTTCTTTGATCCAAGCTTCTGTAATTTCTCTTTTTTGCAATGGAAGCATTTGCTTTTTAATTGCTTTATACAAATTTTTTGCTTCCTGATATTCCGTGTATGTATGACCAGATCTTACTTCGTCATAATCAATCAAACAGATCGTTTCATCAAGAGACAGCGTGTTTCCTTCCAAAGCATTACTGGACCAGCAAAAGCGATAAGTAAAATCTTTAATAAATGGCTTCATAATTACTGGCTGCTCTTTTACAGCTTTTATAAGTTCTAATTTTTTTTCTATATTTTCATATAATTTTTCATTATCAATTAATGCCATATATTCACTTTTTCCCTTTCAAATATTTCTTTTTATAGCTCTGCAATGTCCCTTTTGATATATTAAGACTTTCTGCAAATTCCTTATTCGTTACATTTTTTCCCTTCTGATCCCACTTATTCAGAAATTCTTCCTGCGTCATTTTGACTGGTCTTCCCAGTTTATCCCATTCTCCTCTTGCTTTCAGGGCTTCGTATCCTTCCCTCTGCCTCTTCTCACGTTTCTCCATCTCAAACTCTGCACAAGCTGCAAATACTTCAAATAATAGACGGTTAATCATATCTACCATCAGTTCTGCAAAACGGTTATCCAATGAATCATAATCAATCAACGTAGTTGGAATTTCCAAAATCAGCACTCTTACTTTCTTTTTTTCAAAAAAAGCAAGTTCTGTTAAAATATCTTTTTTTTTCTTCCTAATCGATCAACTTCAGGAATAATCAGTGAGTCTCCAGCTTTTATCTTTCGTCTTATTTTTTGGTATTCTGGCCTGTTTAAATTTTTCCCGGTAGATTTGTCCACATACACTTTGACGTTTGCCATCCCCATGCTGTCACAAAACCGGTTAATTGCAATAATCTCCCGGTCTGGATTTTGTTCACGTGTAGAAACTCTTGCATAGCCGTATACCATCTTTTGTACCTTTTCCCCATATTTTTATTTTTCTAATCTATACGACAAATAACTATTTGTCATAATAGATTCCATACAATTCAGACACAATTTATTTTTGAAGGTCATTCTTCCATCTATTTTCTCTTCACATCATACCTAAATTGCTTCTCACATCAGAATTGTGTATACAATTCAAAATGACCAATTAAATTTAATACCTATCTCTTTTCCATGATAAGTACAATAATTTTTTATTGCCTGGATCATTACAGTATTTCTTTTAACACCCAGTTGCTCTGCTCTTTCTTTTAATTGATCCAAAAGTGCTTCTTCAACATATACAGTAATGCTATCATCTCTTTTAATATATCCTGGAGCTGAAAAGGATTCTATCATAAGCATGATATCAATTTTTTCTTTCAACTGCAGGAAATCTTCAAAAGCCCATTTATCCTGCAATAATACAGGATAATCAATCTTTTTCTTAATCATTTTATAAGCTTCAGCAACTTCTTTCGGTGCTTTTACTTTTACAACTTTTTTCATAAAAAACTCCTTCATATCCAAGGGTGCTATTAATAGCACCCTTCCATTTTCCGTTGTAGAATTTACGAAAACAGCTTTTCTAATGATCTTATCTTTTTTAATACGTCCATATATTCTTCCTGCCCCATGGTCTTAGGCTCTGACTTCAGCAATTTACGAATTTTTTTAGTTAATTTCATAAATTCTTTATCATCCAATATATAAGTATAAGTATTACTTTCTAAAGACTTACCATTCTTAAAAGCTTCAACGTCTTTCTTACTGATTGCCTTTCCATTTTCTTTTTGATGTTGTTCTATCAGACGCTTCTGATCTTCTTTTTCCATCGCTGCAATTTCTGCAGCTACTGCAATATTGGCGGTTCCATCTTTTACTGCTTCTTTTAATTCTTCCGTTCCGCTATTTGCTACTTTGGAAATTTTCCCAACTTGAGCTGGTGACACATTCAGTCTTTCAGCCAGTAACTCTCGACTCTTTTTTCCAGTCAACGATTGCGTTATTTTTTCTCCTGTATCTGACTCATAAGTAAATTCACCAATTCCAGAGGCTTTTAACTTTTTATAAATTGGCTCTAATTTTTCTACTTCAAATAAATAGTCTGCTTCTGAATATTTTCGCTGTCCGGCATTCGTACCGGCAATTTCCAGTATTTCTTTTTCTTCATCTGAAAGGATATCAAGATTAACCTTCAGTTCTTTTTCTCTGATAATACATGGAATATCACCTTCCCATTTTCCATCTGCAATCAGCTTATCAATTGCAGTTAAACGTCGCTCACCTTCGATTAATTTGTATCCAGATCCTTCTGGCTTAACCCCTAACGGTTCACGTAATCCCATTACATAAATGAGATCTGCTAAATTTTCTATGTCCGAAATAGAGTATTCATTTTTCGGATTTTTGTAAATCTCGTCCCTTGGAATATATGTAATCTCCATATTATTCTTTGCCAAATTTTTTGATGCCTCATTCAGGAGTCCTGCTCCTGTGCCTCCCATAAAATCTTTAAACTTTCCCATTATACTTCCTCCCCAAAACGCATAAAGTCTTTAAGTTTCTTTCCCTCATATTTCTTTTTCAAATTTTTCAGTTCCTTTAACTGCTCTTCATTGATTTTTCCACTATTCTTTTTACTTTTTAATGTCTTCATTCTGTTCAATGCTTTTTCAGCCTCAACATACTCAAAATATTTTTCGGTACACTCAGCTTTATCTACATCTAAGATATACTTTGTCAGAAACAGGTAGTCTACCGTAGCCGTTCCCGTCCTTTTTTCATCCAACTCCAACAAGGGCTGTTGAAGCCAGGAACTTTCTTCGACTAATTTATTGTTCCTGATCGTAACAGGAATTAACTCAATATCCTGCATAATCCCCTTAAAGATATTCACAGCCTGTTTTGACACTTCTTTTCCCTGCTGATATCTTGTAAAAAATGCTCCCATGATGCGTAATCTTGGATGATAGCTTTTTACCATACGGACGAGGTTTTTCACCGATCTCGCCCCCATAATCGACCCTGCATCTACTCCCATAGGGATATAGACTTCATCCCCGGCTACCAATGCATTGATATTAAGGATTGACAGTGAAGGACTACAATCCATAATGCAGTAATCGTACTCTTCATCCAACTTATCCAACTGGGTTTTTAATTTAAATTGTTGAGGCAGCACCTTGTCTGCCTTAATAGTTTCTTCTGCTTCTGCAAGACTTAAATAAGCCGGGATTACATCTAAATTTTCATATTTGGTTTTTAAAATTCCCTCATGCGGATCCATCTCTGAATCCAATAGTAATTCCTGGATAGATACCTTCTGCTTCATCTGCCCTGTCAAAAGCTTAAAATAGTCTGTCTCTGAGAAAATACTTGAAGAATTTCCCTGTGGATCAATGTCCACTAAGAGAACTCTTTTTCCAAAAACTTTCGCCATCATATGGCTAATGGCTGTACTGGTGGCACTTTTGCCAACGCCACCTTTTAGATTAAAAAACACTATTCTTTTCATCTTTTTTCTCCTTTTTTTATTATTTATTACAGTTTAATTATACTAAAAGCTTAGTATTTTTTCAATCATTACGCATTTCATTTCACGCCGATTTTTCTTTTTTTATTGTAGCATAAAACAGGGTGCTATTAATAGCACCCTGTAATAATTCCCTCTATTTTGATGTCCTTTTAGTTCCTCTGTGACCTACTCGTAATTTGAATATTACAGAGCTTCTTGCTTCAACCATCAACACTTAAGAAGTAATTCTTCTTAAGTCTTACTCAATGTCCACAAATTCGATGGTTGAATGGAGTGTTAATTACAACAAAATTTTGCTTTCATCTCAGCAATTGAATAACTGAGGATTCTCGCTATTTATCCTAAAGAAAATATCATTCACACTGTTAATTCTTCTGTACTGCTTACATTTAATTCTTTTTCCAGCATTCTGTCATGCTCCATTATATTCTTCCATGCTTCATAATCTTTCCTTAATGACTTGATAAATTGGTTCATACTTTTATTAAAATTTCGTTTTACCTTTTCAAATTCTTTTCCCACACTGATTTTTCCTAATTTCGTTGCTTCATTTACATACAAATGGATTGCTGCTTCATTTCTATTTCTAATGGCCCTGCCAATCCACTTCCCTGCTTTCTCCATATTTCCGGCTTGTAAATAGATCTTTCCTAAATAATATTGGGCATATCCATTCTCCTGCTCTGCAGACTTTTCAAACCACTTCACAGACTCCTGCAGATTCTTCTCGACTCCTATCCCATTCATATAAATCTTTCCCAACATATATTGTGCATACTGATTATTCTGCTCTGCAGATTTTTTTAGCCATTCTAAAGCTTTTTTCATATTCTGGTTTCCATTAATTCCTGTTAAATATATTTTTCCCAACTGGTACTGTGCATACTGATTTCCATTTTCAGAAGCTTTTTCAAACCATTTTACAGCTTCCTCTATATTCTGCTCCGTGTCCTCTCCCAATAAGTACATTTTTCCTAAATAATATTGGGCATATTCATGCTCCTGTTGTGCTGCTTTTTGAAAAAGTTCTTTAGCCTTCATCAGATTTTTTTCGACTTCTTCCCCTTTTAAATATAATTTACCAATCGTATATTGAGCTAAAGGATTTTCATGTTCTGCAGCTTTCTTTAACCAATTTATTCCTTCTTCCTTTTTCCCTTTTTCTAAATAAATTTTTCCAATCAGCCATTCAGCGTATGCATGACCCTTAACCGTTGCTTTTTTTAAATATCCCAACGCTTTTTCCGTATCTTGTTCCGTTCCAATTCCTTGGTAAAACATATACCCCATTCGATATTCTAACTTTGGATCATTGATATCTTTATCCAATTGTATAAATCCGTTTAAAGCTTGTTCAAAATATTGTTCTGCCTGTACTTCTCCTTCTTTTCCACCGATTCCTTTTTCCGATAGAACAGCAAATTGATAATCACCAAATGGATTCTTTCGATATTGAGCAGAGACACCTTTCCTATAGTGTTCATATGCAGTCTCCTGATCTTTTTCTTGATAATAAAAGATATTCCCTAAAGAATATGCTGCATAGTTGTTTCCTTTACTTTCTGCAGATTGATAATATTTTTTTGCCTGATCTGCATCTCGCTCTACCCCATATCCACGGTCATAACATTTTCCAAGTTTATATAAAATTGTTCCTTTTTGATGATTCGTTAAATTTTCCTTTTCCGCTAATACCTTCCACCCCTTCACAGCTCTTTGATAATACACAGCACTTTTCTCTTTTTCTTCTGTATTTCCATTCTTATATATTTCTGCTAAATCGAAAAGTGCAAGCACATTCCCTTTTTCCGCTTCCTGCTCATAAAGCCAGATACCTCTTTCCTCATCCGGTTCTTCGAGTGCCGATCCATAAAAACTTTTTCTAGCTTCCTTATATTCTTTCGTCCATTTGCTATAAACTGCTTCTTCCAAAGAAGCATCTTCTATTTCTTCCATTTCCACAGGAAGTACTTCTTCTATTTCCTTTCCATCAAATTTCTCTTGCTCATTTTCTTTTTCTTCCAATGCGAAAGTTCTCATTTCTGCTAATATGATATTTCCCAATCTTTTATGTAGATCTTCCAGTTTCCCTGTTCCATAATCTTTTCCAGTATCTCCATAAGCAGCCATATATCGTGCCGCTTGAATTTTCAGTAATTCTTTTATCCTTTTCATTTCCTCACCGTGATACACTGAAAGATATAAATCCGATAATTCATCAATTTCTGACCGGATGGGTTTCATAATATTTTGGCCGTACTTCCACATATTCTTCGGGCAATCCGGTAACATTTCATATACTTTAAAAAATTGCTCCTGCAGTTTCGGATCCATACGAAAACTGATATTTGCTTTATTTTTTAGAATTTGATCCCGTATGATACTATTAATTTCTAACGTTACATCCCTCTGTTGCATAATCTCATTTGCAATAGCACTCTTACATAACTTAATACTGGATGCTTTAAATACCCCCACATATTCCTCTTTTACAACCTGCTCTCCCTTCCCATTTAGAACTGGCTTTTTATGCACCAGCTTATTTTTTTCATTTCTACTAACCTCATATTGCTTATAAGTTTTCTTTTGTCTCATCGGGATCGGTTCAACCGTGGCCACATGCACATGAATATTATCCGTGTCGTAGTGAATCCCTGCAGACCAAAATGCGTGCTGCAGACCTTCATTATTCAGCATTGCATCAATACCTTTTCGGATTGCCTCACGCATTTTTGTTTCATTTAAGATATCGCTTTTCATATCATAAATTCCGTTTTGCTCCAACCACCGGTTATCGAATGATATCACCGTTTTCCATAATACACTCCCATTTTCCTGAGCTTTTTCAAATAAGCTTTTTAACTCTTTAATTTCATTCTCACTCAGATTATCCTTTTCCATCGTAAATAAGCTGTCTGTTTTTGCAAGATAATCATTATATTCCTTATACTGTTTCTGCTTACCCTGCTCTTTATTCATGTAGTCAATATATCCTGAATAACTTGCCGATTCCGGTGTTTCAAATTCCGTAATAACATTAACTCCCGATACAATTCCAGCCATCTTTTTCTCCTTAAAAATTAAGGTGCTATTAATAGCACCTCATTATTTTTTCCTTTTATTGTCCTTATACTGTTTCTTTTTTCTCAGGCTTTTCTCATGGATTTTTTTCGATTCCGTAATCACATTATGCTCAATTGCTCCAGGAGAAACCAGATGGTTGATATTCATCTGAAACAATATCGTATTCACTACATCAATAAGTACATGACTATTCTTTTCCGTTTCCTTCACTGCATATTCTAATCGCTCCAATTTTTCCGAAATTCGTTCTGCTTCACTTTTTTCATAATTATAGGATTCTATGATATATCTGATTGCTGCAGCTTCTGTATTACATTCTGGATGTTGCTTCATTACCTCCCGGATGATTTCTATTTGTTCTTCTTTTAACTCAAATATTTTTTTCATAAATAGCCTCTTAATTTTTAAGGTGCTATTAATAGCACCTTCTTCTTTTAACTGTTTGCCTCAATGATTTCAATCGCTTTTTCTAACACTTCATTTTGATACTTTAATCGCCCGGCCAATTCATGGATCAGATTCTGATACTTTTCATCCAGTAATCTCACTTCCGGCATCATGGCAGTCTGCGTCAGGATAATTCGTATATATTCTTCCCTGCTAATTTTTTTCTTCCTTGCTTCTTCAGTCAGTTTCTCCAAAACATATGGCGGTAAATTCCTTATTTTCACTTCACTCATAACCTATTTTCCCATATATTACTATTCATATTTTTTATATAACCGTTAAAGTTCCTGTCCCCATGGAATCCCCAGGCACTGCCTGGGCCTCACGCTTGCGTGGGGTCAGATTCCCCTTATGCTCTTTCCTCCACCCGTCCTGACAATCCATGGAATGGATGCGGACGGGTTTCCAATAAAAATTATACTAAAATTTTAGTATAATTTCAACCAAAAAAAGAAACACCTTACAGGTGTTTCTTCCTCTCGTTCTGTTTTTGTACCTCTTGGAGCAATTCTCCAAAAGACTGATAGCTTTTTACCCTTTCAGGATGCTGACGCATTTTTTCAACTTCCTGAAAAGCAAGCAGGGTTTCCTTATTCGGATTCGCCATAATATCTCTCCCTTTCCTATCACGTCAACACTTTTTTTCTTAGTATAGCAAGATTCATTCTGATTTGCAATCCATCAGACTTTTTGCTCCCGTCGTACTTACAATCAGAAAATCATGTAAATAAATTCCCATCAGCTTTCCAAGCTGTTGCAACTCTTCTTTGCGTGCAAGGTCTTCTTTGGAAGGCTCTAAGTGACCACTGGGATGATTATGAGCAAGAATCATCCCATTTGCCCCCACAAGAAATGCCCTCTGAAAAATTTCCCGTCCCCTGCAGTGGCTTTCATTCAGACTTCCGTGGGAAATCGGGAAAATACCGATGATATCCAAGGCAGTGTTCAAGGCAAGCATGACCACGTGTTCTTCTGCTTTCCTGTTCAGACGTAAGGTATCATTTAAAAGCTGTATGACGGTTTCTGAATTGATATACCCTTTTTCACTGATGTAGTGGATTTTCTCGGTTACAAGACTGGGCAGACCATTTCTTAATTCCAAGGTATACTGTGCAATCATTTCCTTCCCCCTTTCAAAGGGCTTTGACGCTTTGTGTCAAAGCCCCGAAAATTTTTTATGCCCTTGTAAGCTTTCCATCCTGAATCCAGTACACGGAGTAGCTTAACACCTCTTCGGGTTGTAGTTGCTTGTCGTTGACTTCCTTTAATATCGTCTCACAAGTTTCCAGTGGAATTGTGTTCGGAAGTATGATGCATTCATGCACGGAACTGGGAATAATCCATTTCCCCTCCAGCTTTTTCTGTATGGATTCTGTCAGGATACCGACTGCTCCATACATCCGCTGTGTATTGGTCAGCACATTCATCCCCTCTTCATCCACTTCATTGAACTCCATTTTTTCCCCGGTCAGTAGTTCTCCCATCATCAGTTCCATAGAACGGTATACGACCTCTTTTTCTATATTTTTTTTCGCAATCTCAAATGCTTCCTGCTCCGTCAGTTCCAGTTCTTCTAATACATCATAGTGAACAGCCGCCCCACATTCGCTGTACTCATCAGAACACGGAATGAATACATAGAGTGCCATTGCCATGTCCAGACAATCCCGATAAACGACTTCTTCTTTTGTAAAATGCTCCTTTGCCCGACTGGAATACAGCCGGATGGTCAGATGCTCCCGAAACCAGTCCGGATCCATCATTTCCTCATACTCAATGGGTGGTTCTGCCGTCATTTCATGGAAACGAATCAGCTTATCGACTGCCGTGTCAATTTTCGCATCCGTCAGAATCTCCGCATCATAAATGATCGGGTTGATGTTGTTCTGACGTGACCATAACATGAGTCCTTTGTAGTAGACTCCATTGACCCACTTCTCATGCTCTCTGACAGTAAATTCTGCCCCTCTCCGTTTCAGTTCCTCGTTCAGTTTTTCTACTCTGTTCATTTTTGAACTCCTTTCTGCACCTTGTGGTGCGACCTGATAGTTGCATGAAGACCGCATTGCTCTTTCTTTTTACCGTCCTGAAGCTTCCCTGATGGATGCCGCTTCCCTGATCGGGAATGCCGGGCGGTCCTGCCGTCTTGCATGGGCTGCCTGTAAGGCGGATGAGTGGGCCTGTAAAGGACGGTCACGCTCGTTTTATCCTTTACAGGCTCGCTCATCTGACTTATCCTGTGCAGCTGCAAGACAGGCAGCCTGGCAGTTTCACGGGAGGGATGTAGCAGCCAAAACGGAACGCTTCAAGACGGGAAAAAGAAACACCCGCCTTGGTAAGGCGGGTCGGGGTGGTCGCTATTTTTCAGGAAAGCCTGCAGGCTTTCCTCCTCTTTTTCTCCCTGGGAGGGGGCAGGGAGAGGGAGATCCGTTCCGGATCGGAAGAGGGTGGGAATGGTACACGAAAAAAAGAACTTGCGTTCGGGTGAACTTTCTGTTATAATAACTTTGGTTGTATGAAGACGGAGTCGTTTTGAACTCCTGATAAAAAGGCATCCTGCTACGGGATGCTTTTTTTATTTGCCCGGTCAGTCTCATAATAAATATGAGACTCTAGCAGAGACAGACATTCCTTCTTTGATCAGAAAAAATCCCCACCGGAGTTACTGCTCCGATGGGGGATCTATCCTTTTCATCTTATTCATCTAATTCCGAATCATCCAGATCATAATGATCCATTTCTTTTAGTTCTTCCCAGCTAACACCATACGCATTTAATAATGCCAGTTTCAACTCTCTTTTGTCTACGGGTGTAAGCAGTTCCATTATGCTCGTCGGTTTTTGCTCTTTCCGTACTAATTCTTTTGCTGCATCATACAGTACCCTTGCCCGTGAGGGCAAAAGCATCGGGCTTTCTTTCTCTCTCTGAATCCTGTAATCTAATTCAATATTTGACCAACTCAGATCTTCCGGGATCTCGCTCGTAATATATACATTTTCCAGGTATTCCTCTCTGCCGTTCGCAGGTGCGATATACGCATATCTTCTCTTTCCCTCGTATTCATATCTCAATACCTTATCTTCAAGTAATGGAAGTTCTATATATCGAATTCCTTTTTCCTTTAAGCAGTCTTCAAATTTTCTCCCTATTCGTTGGTGACTGACTTCTATGCCATAATGCTTAAATCTCATGCCTCATACCTCCTTATCAAACCAAATTTTCCCGGTCGGTGCTATTAATAGCACCGACCGGATTTTCATCCCTTTTTGCTATCTCCTCCACTTGCAACCAACTTGCTTTTTTCACTTTCTTCCGAAGAAATGAAAGGGGGCTTTGCTGGTAAAGTGGCGGGGCGGGCAGTGTTCGGGGGACTCACTACCACAAAAAGAAAAATTTTTTATTTTTCGTGGGTGCTATTAATAGCACCCACTTTTTTCTCTTAATTTTACAGATACTTCCTGATGAATTTGGGAAGATCATCATACAGGTACCGTTGGTACTCTTCCTCTATTTCTTCCCCTTGAATAGAGCCATCAAGTAGGTCTTCCCACTGGTGATAGCTGAATCCAGTTTCGTTCTCAAGCCACTCCTTAAAGGGCAGCTTTCCCTCCGTTTTTATTTTGGGAAGGTCAGCCGGATTTATATCAAAATCTGTATCCTCTATAGGCAGCCATTCTAATTCCCAGCCGCCATCTTCAAGGTAGTAAACTGCCAAACATCCGGCAACTTCCCACTCGGAAGTTGCCACATGTTGCCCCGTTTCGGTATCTGTTCCGTACCAAAATCCGCTTTTTAATTTAAATCCGTTCCATTCTCTATTTGTATTTGTTCTATCTAATTTAATCATCTTTTTCTCCTTTTCTATCATACAGAGAGGCTACTGCCCCTCTGCTTTTCTATATATTTTTAATCAATATCCTTTTTTGACCAGCTCATTGGCTTCTTCAATGATCCGATCCGCTTTTTCCCAGTCGATCAGATCATCTTTTTCGATCAGCCAGGAAAGAAAGTCTGTATTTCCTTTCATTTCCTTCACTAGCCGACGATCTGTATAACTTTCGATGTTCTGGTATCCATCGAAAGTAAACCAATCGTCGCCCATACTGAAGCGACCATAATAAGTGGCTCTTACTGCCTCAACCGGATCGAGCTGCTTTACCAACTCTTCCCAGTCTGCAGTAAAGCCTGCATCTCCCTGCTCCGCAAGCCACTCATTATACCGACCCACAAATGACAGGTTGATGTCCATTTCATCTATGAAGCACTGAACGAAGTCTTCTCTTTTCAATACTCCATATTTCTCATACTGGGTTAATAAAATTGCATCATTTTTCATTGCTTTTCACCTTTGGATCATGCTATAATGATCCTACCTTTCTTATTGATGGGTGCCGATCGGGTTTAGTTGCTAGCTGTTGCCGGTCGGCTTTTTTCTTTTTCTTTACAATATAATTATACTAAAATTTAAGTATTTTTATAATGAAACCGCCCATTTCGACCAATGTCATTAAGATAAGAGTCCTTCGAGGTCTTGACACTCAAAAGCGATGACAAATCTTAAAATCGGCATTAAGTTAAGGGACTACAAAATCAAAATAAAATGTCTATCGAGGTGTAAAAACTTCGGTAGGCATTTTTTATCGTAGTAATTCATAGCCTTCCTGCCAGGAAAAATTACAAATTGATCGTTTAAAATACAGCTTTTATTTCTATTAAAATTCAAGGTGCTATTAATAGCACCTCACATTTTGGACAACGAAATTTTTCATATTTGCACAACAGGAACGGTAGTATAAAAGAACTGAATTAAAGAAAGCCTGTGAGCTTTCTTCCTTTTTTCTCCCTGGGAGGGGCAGGGAGAGGGAGATTCGGAACGGATCGGAAGTGGGTGGGAATGGTACACGAAAAAGGAAGATTTCCCTTTGGAAGAAAATTTTTGTTCTGATCTGCTTTTCATTTGGTATCAAAATTAATTTTGATACCAAACTTAAAAAAGGGACGATTCCGAAGAATCATCCCTTCCAACTAATTTGCCCAATTTTCAACTTTCAATGATTTTACCCGATCAAATTCTTTTGTATTATTTGTAACAACCGTATATCCTAATGACTGTGCATGACCGGCAATCATCATGTCCAATGGACCGATTGGTGTTCCTGCTTTTTCCAAATCAGCCCGGATCTTTCCATAACTTTCCGCAGCCAAAGTGTCAAAATCCAGAATCTCAATGTTGGCCAGTAATAACGTGAGGGCAAGGCGATTCTTTTCCACCGCTTTACTTTTTTCCACGCCATGCATTAATTCTGCATAGGTGACTGCTGAAATACATACTTCTGATGGATCATGTTGTTGTAATCGCCTGAATACTTCCTTCGGCTTTTTCTTAATCGCATAGATACAGATATTCGTATCCAACATATATCTCATAGTTCTTCCCTTTCCTGTTCCATTCCCTGATTTCTTCCTGTCTCCATAAAATCATCAGAGAACAGATCTACCGCTTGGAGAAAAGAACTCCAACGGTTTGTATTTGGCATAAGTAACACAATGTCACCAATCCTGTTCACCATTACCTCATCAGTGGCAAATCTGCATTCTTTTGGAAGCCTTACTGCCTGACTTCTTCCATTTTCAAAAACTTTTGCTGTCATCATGATACGTCACCCCTTTCTTTTTCTTAGCATCAGTATATACCATGATATATATCTTAGTCAATTTTTTCTTCTTTTTTGAGGAATTTTTTCAGGTGCTATTAATAGCACCTGAAAAAATTTTATACAATTAAACATTTTTCCATCATCAAGTTTTCTCAATAGAATTGATAATTAGAGTGCAAGTCTCTTTTTAAATTTGAGACTACTCAACAATATCCGATCCATTTTCTCTTGCTTTTTTAAGCTTTCGGAATAATGTTGCCCGTGATACTTCTAATTCTTTGGCAACCTGTGCAGCACCACGTTCCTGTATACGTTGTTCAAGATCTTCTAGCTTCACACAGGTTGAACGTGAAGAGTGATCATTAAAAAATTCGTCTATACTTTCATAGCTATCTATATCCCAATTGCCTTCACGTAAACGAGCTTTATGTTTTCCTACCTTGCGGTTTAACCGCCTGATAATCAGATCAGGATCATACGATAACCTGACCAGGGTTTTTGATATGACCGGTTCATCTTTTACGGAAATATCGCCCATGATAAGATCCATTAATGATTTTAACTCCTGAATGGTTTTCTCATTTCCTTCGGAACTTCTGTGAAGTTCCAACATGACACTCTTTTTCATATCTTCCTCCTGTGAGTCTCAATTTTATTTTGAGACTATTATAATATTCGGTCTTTCCAGATGCAATCGTATATTACTTTTATTTCCATCTATTTTTCTACGAATCTCAAAAATATTTTGAGATCCATTTGGTTAAGGACGAAAAAGTTACAAATTGATAGTTTTAAATAAAAGAGTGCGAAAGTTTAATAAAGTAAAAATTACAAAAAGATAGTTTTGAAATTACACAAAAAATAGAAAGTAATAAAAATTACAAAACTTGACTTAATGTAATAGTTGCTGTATAATGAGTTTATCTTAGGAAAAGAGGACATATAAATGGGACGAGGCGGAAAAACTCTTGAAGGTCAGCTTTCATTTGACTTCAGCGTGGATAAAAATCAGTATGTAGTCCAGGCGAATACGTTAATTACCGGAAAGCAGGGACTAAAACTCAATTCCGCTAAATTGATCCGTTCAGCGATCATGCAGGTAGTGTATGATGATAAAGAGTTAAAGACGTATGTTATTACGATAGCTGAAATTGCAGATTTATTCGGAATTTCTAAAAGTAATGTATACAGGGACATTGATGAGGTGACGAGTGACATCATCAGTAATCCAGTTTACATAAAAAGCGAAGATGCAAAAAAGACTCAATGGATCAAGATTCCATGGGTGACCAAATGTGTCTATCAAAGCGACGTAGGGGTTGCAATAAAATTAAATGATGAATTGAAGCCTTATCTATTGAATTTAAAGGAAAAGTATACCCAGTATACTTTAGATACCGTACTGGCAATGAAAAGCGTGTATTCCATTCGTATCTTTGAATTGCTGATGGAAAGGATCAAATTAAAAGTATTACCGAAAAATGGAGTAGATGTTGAATTAAGTGTTGAGTATATCCGGGAGGCTTGTGACTGTCAGGATAAGTATAAAACTTTTGCGAACCTGAATAACCGGGTTATAAAAGGAGCAGTGGAAGAGATCAATCGGGTGACATTATACAAAATAGATATTTCGTATAAAAAAAAGGGCAGGAGTGTATCTGCAATTATCTTCCATGTGAATATGCAGTACCATTAAAAATTACAAATTGATAGTTTTGAAAACGACATTTAATCTGTGAGGAAGTCCGAATATGATAGTAGACAAATATCAACTTACAATAGAAGAAAATGTATTTCTTGCAAAAAGAAATATTGTAGATAGCATATACAAAGAATCAAGACTAGAGGGAATTGTAATTACATTTCCAGAAACAAATGAAATTTATGAAGGAAGAGCAGTGGCAGGAATGTCAGTTGACGATATTGTTAAGGTCAATAATTTAAAGCATGCATGGCAGTTTATACTTGATACAGTAGAATATCCTATCGATTTGCGTTATATCCGCCAATTAGGTCAAATTATAGGTGATAAGATCGTTCCACTTGCTGGGGAATTAAGAGTTTCAGATGTAAATATAGGTGGTACAAGCTGGAAACCAGAGATCCCTGATATGGATAGGATATCTGAAAAAATAGAAGGGATCATGCAGCAAGGAATTTCTACAACTGAAAAAGCGATTGAATTGATGTTGTTCTTGATGCGAGGTCAGATTTTCTATGATGGAAATAAGAGAGTTGCACAGCTTGCAGCAAACCAGGTGATGATTCAAAATGGAAAAGGAATTATCAGTATTCCAGTAGAACATCAAAAACAATTTTTTGAAATGCTCGTAAAATATTATGAAACAAATCAAATGAAAGAGATAAAAAAATTTGTTTATGACAACGCTGTAAGTGGAATAAGTTTTGAAAAAAAACGGAATACACATCCTCTTTCTGAAAAAGAATTTTATAAGAAAAAATAAACAAGTAGATATTTTTCCATCTTCAATTACTTGCGTAAATTCGGATAATCTACGCAAACTCAATGGAATTGTTAGATTGACAGTATAAGAGAAAATTGGTAATATAATCATATCTCCGACTTAGACAATGTTCTAAGTTGTAATTATTATTTATTACAGTGGAAGAGTGAGAGATACACTCTTCCTTTTTATTTTGTTAGATGGGAAAGTTTATAAAGAGAAGCGATTCAACCATTATTTGAATTTTTCAAAGATTCAAATAATGGTTGTCCTCACAAGAAGGTGCTATTAATAGCACCTTCTTAAACGGCTCAGATTCTAATTAAAATAGTTCAACGATATCTTTTCTGTGTAAGTTAAGAAAATGGAATCTAGGCCATAAATTCAAAGCCATAAGATAGGGGAATCATAATTCTATACCAGAAAAAGCCGGAGCTTTTGTAATCTCTTTCGGTCTGGCTGAAAAAGAGTGCAACTTTTGAGAAAGCTGGGATGCCTGATCAAAGGAAGGATTCTTTTTATCTGACAGATATTCGTTCAGTTTTTCTTGCATCCACTCACCGCCCCGTAACTGCAGATCGTCTTTTAAAAAATCCTGCATCGTATCAAAAGAAAGACTTGGATATTCCTGGAGCAGGAGAGAAGAGCAATCTTTAATTAAAGTCTTCTGTTCTACACTTAGTGGAGTCATCTTTTCCATTTCCCGTTGTTTCTCAAGTGATGCGTTTACTTCTTGGTAAAAATGATCCACATATTTTTTATAGGTATCAAATACCGGTGCAAAAATCTGTTGAACAGATTCATCGAAAGATTCTTCAGAAACGGTATCGAGAGATTCTGAAAAATCCATTTTCAGCCGGTTATAGCTTTGGCTTAAATGTTGGATCCGGGATTGACTTGGTTTTATCCCTAAGTCTCCAAGAAACATGATCGATATAGCATCAGCCTCAAATTCTTTTTGAAAAGTTCCTTTTGTATTGGAATCACCGTGCAGGATTGCATGTCCCATCTCATGAGTGAGAGTGGAGAGACGCTGAGAATCATTGAGTTTTGGATTCAAAGTAATTTCCTTGGTTAAACGGTTGCAAGCTCCACGTAGTGAGATCGATCGGAGATCTGTGTCATAGGCTACCTTATAGCCTAAGTGCTTTTGACAAAAATCGGATACAGCATTGCAGAGCATCCGCTGATCTGCATCGTTAAATCCCATATTAAAAAGTTCCGGGTAGCGTTCTTTAGGAAAATTGGTCTGCGAAATATCAAAGGTCGTTCCAAGACGAAATGCTACCAATCGCTTTTCGCTGGGAAGCTTCCCCTCTTTACATGCCTTCTTTTGCTCTTTAGTTGCTTTGGATAATTGCACTTTGTTTCCGTTTCCCAGATCAATAAAAGTGGCACTGACAGGAACCCAGACTTTTAATCCATGTTCTCCCTTTAGTACAGAGCATCCTTCTTTTTTCCAATTTTCAAAAGATTGGATATAGGTTGCAAAAGGATTCTGTGCATAGAGGAGCAGTGTATTTTTAGGGCTGTATTTGTAAAAACGTGAACCGAACTGTAAGTAGTCTGCCAGTGTGGAAGGATCTGCTTCAAAATTTTTGGCAAGTGTTGTAATTTTCTCACGGGCTTCTTCCTGATTCTTTTGTGCCAGTTCGCTCCCATTTCTTTTTTGTAAATTTTCTTCTTTTATTGGCTTGAATGATGAGGCAGTCATTTTGATATCCTCCTTCTTAACAGGAGTACCAGTAAGAAAACCTGCATCATAAATTTGCCGGTACTCCTGCATATCTAAATGATAGCGTTGCTGTAGATAGACCATCATTTTACTTTTGCTCGTAAAAGGGATGGTCATTAAAGGGGTTTTTAATTCATAGCGATCCTGGGTTATATAAAGTTGTAATTTAGAGGTTGTTCGCTCCCAGATTAATTTTTTCGGCATATGCATTCAGCCTTTCGTATAAACTATCATTTTGTAAGGTTTCTTTTTCCAGCCTTACAAAGGAACTCTTTTCTGTCTGCGTTCCGATTGGAAAAGCTTCTAAATCCCCAACGTGAACATACATATTTTCTTCTTCATCGTATGCTAAAGCACAGTTCTGATAATGGGCAAATATGGTGAAAATTTCCTGTTCCTGTTCTCCATAATTTTGATTTTTAATTAACATTGTTTTGATCCTCCTGTAAAAGTATTGCTCTCCATTGGTCATATTGATCTTTTGAAATCAGGCCATGGGTAAGTTTGGATTTCATCTCTTTCCATTCTAGTAAAAATTCGTCCATAATTCCAGTCTGAAACATAATATAGGATTTTCCAGATGGTCTGCATTCGATATTAAGAGAAATCCGATCATCCAAGGCAAAAAGTACAGTTAATATGTCCTGCATATCCATTCCATCCGATATGGGATTAAGGTATTCCATATCGACGTCAAAGATTTCTGCATAGGCCTGTATAACAGACGTTTTAAGTGGGCGTAGGCCACGTTCATAGTCAGATACGGATGCCTGGGTTATATTTAATAATTCAGCAAGTTCTTTCTGAGATAATCCCTGCTCCGTTCTCAATCTTTTTAATTTTTCGTTTATAGTCATTTTCATTTTTTATACTCCAAGTAAATAGATTAGTTGGTCTTTCAGGTCATAAAGAATGATAAAAAAATCATTCCGCAAGGTCGGATAGATTATAGTAGTTAATCCAATTGCCGCCAGAACCAATAGAAGAATTGTAGCGGTCAGCCGGATAACCCGACTACCGGTACGTAAAAACAGCTTAAAAAAATTATTTTTTTCAATAACAACAATATCCGGATTTTCTATGTGGTGCTTTTCTTTCAAAATTTCCTGTTCTTTTTCAAAAGCAATCTCTTTTTTAATTCCGGAAACAAGATTCTGTTTATATTTCATTGTATCTTCCTTTCCTTGCTACAATAAAAAAATTATTTTCTTTTTTTGGGTATGTTAAATTTTTGGTTGGAAATTCTTGTCCACATCTAGGACACTTATAAATAATTTCCGTACAATTATTCCATTGAGATATATCTGTTGCTATTGGTTTCTGCTTATTCATATTATCCATCTTTATTCGCTCCATCTTTTAATTTTTTCGCTTGCTTCCGCTTCTTCAAAAGAAAGAATGAATGAAAAGTTTTTGCAGCTTTCAATTTTATCACTATATTTTTTATAATCCACACACGCCCATTCCGGCTTTTCAAGCAGTCCTTGTCCTTTTATGGAACATATTCCTAACTCATTTATTGATAATTTTGAAATGGCTTGTTTATCAATTTTATATACAAATTTATCCTCATCTCTGTATACTGCTCTTTTACTGCCGTATGCTGCTGGCTCATGTGGTTCAACTCGCCAAAAAATATACTCCAGTGATTGTTCATTTAACAAAAGTGTTCCATTTGCATAACTACTATAAGGAAATCCACATTCATAATTAGCAGTATTTTTCACTGAACAAGCAATAAAAAACGGAACACAGCCTATGGAAATTGCATAACATATAAACACAATATTGCTCATTAGGATAGTAGTAGGGTACCTAATTAACAAGATTATTGATCCAATAATAATTGAAATACTACAAAAGTAAAGCAAAATGCTAATTACTATCATAAGTTTCCATTTTATCTGACTTTTACAAATCTGTTTTAATATCATCTTCCTTTTTGATAAACTAGGTGTTAAATTTACTTCTGATACTTTATACATGATTTTCACCTCACTAAATCCTAATTTGACATTTTGTTAAACTGATTTGATTTTAATCATGGTATTACCTCCTAAATTCCAACCAATTTTTTTAAATACCCCTTTTTTTATTGAAAAACGGAAAAAAACTTTTTTTAACCGGTTCTTCTTGCCTGAGAACCTCCAACGGAAGAATTTTGCTATAAATTTCCGAATTGCTGTAGGTAAACGGATCAACTGTCCAGTCAGCAAAAAAAGTCCGTTCCGCTTTCTCCTCCATGATCTCTAACAGTTCTTTTTTGTCGGCTTCTGGCGTAAAATTGAAGATATAGCATACGTCCTGGTAGAAAAGGCTGCGTAATACATTTTGTGTAAAATGTAATTCGTTCGGTTTGCAGCCGACAACAAAGATTTTTAGTTCTTTTTCAAGAAAAGAAGTCTTGTTGAAATCGGGAGAAGTAAAAACTCCGTAGTCATAGACATAGAAATTATATCCCAGTTGCAGAATATCAGAAATTTTCTCCTGCTTATCGAACAGATCAATGTTCTTATATCGAATATGTCCAAGCGTTTCATCCACTATTTCACAATCATCATAAGATGCAAATAGTTGTTGAACATAGGACGTACTGTTCATTTCGATGTAGGCTGCTGAATACCCGCAAAATTGGATATATTGGACCAACTGCAGACATTGAGTTGTTGTGCCTATTCCATTTTTAATTCCTCCGATTCCGATCAGCATAGAATTTTTAACTCGTTCTTTGACTGTTTCGATATTCTCTTTGAGATTTTCAATTAGATCAATCCCGTTGGCAGCGTAAAATCCGTTTACGCATTTTAGAAATTCTTCTTTTATTTTTCCCTGTTCGGAATCAAAAATAAAATAATGTATATCCTGAGCAATCAGAGACACTATAATTTCCGAATTGGGAAGATACCCGCTTGCAAGGATGATCGGTGTCGCATTATTAGCCTGACAGATTTTCATAGTCGTTGCGGCTATTTCTTCAGATGGATCAATGTACTGCGAGACATCGAATACAATGTAGGTGCAGTTGGATATCGAAAGGATCCCATTAATCTGCTGGGCTATATGCGGATTTTCCGGAATCATTACAACTTCTTCTTCAATAGAGGATACGACTTCATTAAGCCAGTATCCGTTTAGTTCATCACCAACAAATATTATCATTTTTCCTCCTTTTTAAGAGGGTGCTATTAATAGCACCCGGAATTTTCTTTTAAATTGACAGGGTAGATTCTAGTGTTTTTTCGGTACGAAAAAAGCGTTTTTGGTTAAAATTACGAAGAATCTGATGTCCTGGATTCCGTCCAGAAGCTTGTTCTTTTTGCAGAACTTCTTTGAATCCGGCTTGTGGATCTTTTTGTCGGCTGCGATCTATGTAGTTACCGACATACAAATCCATTTCTTCTACCGGAACATTTACTTCCTCTAACATTTGAGAGGAAAAGTTGAGGCATTCCGGCTTCAGTTCATCAGTATCTGGCATCATCATGGCATCCAGGCGTGCTTCCAAAACATCGGTTATCTCTTTTTTTTCAGAAATATAATCTGTCCGGAATCCATGATTGATGACATATTTTAATTCATCGTTCCAGTCATTTTGTTTAGGATACTGGTCGGTCAGAGTTACCGGTATCTCCTGAAAGAGCTGGTGGATTGCTGTATTCGCCATTCTTCCGGCTTCATCATTATTTGTTCCAATCACCAGTTCCTCGTAGCCTTTTTGCTGGTAGTGATACATGGCTGCAGCATATTTGCCTGTTCCAGCCAATGCCAGGTAATCATATTGATGATAGTCTTTCCCGGCTTTTTGCAGAAGGGACATATAACTGAGAGCTTCAATGGGGGATTCGGTGATAATCAGTTTGGATGCCTGATTGTCAATATGAAAACAATGCTCATAGTCACAGCCTTCTAAGTCTCCTAAAAACCGTTGGAATGTATTGGTTCCACGGAGACAGGCAAATACAGGTTTCTGATCAGCGTTTCGGCTTACAAATACACAGTTATGCCGTTGATCCTGATATAATATTTTTCGGGATACCATTTCCTGTACGATCTCCGGCTCAATATATCTGCTTTTTGTAAGATAAGCAAAAACATTCCGCATATGTTGTGCAGGAAGTGGAAGTTCCAATTCCTTTTTTTCATAAGTTGCTTTTTGAACAGATACTTTATTTGAAGATAGTGTGACAGAAACACCCGTGAGTCGTTGTGCAAGCTCGCGAGTAGCTTCCTTTGAATCGAGGGTGGAAAATTCTACCACAAAATCGATGACACTTCCTCCACGGCCGATAGAAGATCCACGGCCACTTCTGGAGTTTCTCCAGAAGCAGTTCCTTTCTGTATCAATGATTACGGAATCGTGTTCTTTCAATGAAAGATAGCGACCTTTTTTTTCAACAGAAAAACCCATTTCACGTGCAATATCTGCAATGGAGATTTCTTCTTTAATTCTTAACTCAGTTTTTTTATTTCCTTCCCGTTCTTTCTGGAGAAATTCTTTATGATATGCGGAAATAAATTGAGAGATAGTATATCGATCCATTGAGGATGGCATCTGAACATCCAAAATTTCTTCAATACGTTTTGCATAAGCGAGCTGTTTTGATGTCGCCATATCATTATTTTTCAAAAAATCACCTCCCGGATGATGAAATAGAATCGATTTCTTTGTTCAGGTTTTCTATTTTTTCATTTAGCTCCTGAATTTTCTTTTTTGCAGTATCAATCGCTTCATTTGCATTCTTTTTCTGACTTCTCAACGTAGAAATTTTTTGATTCGTGCTTTCCATTTCTGAAGAAGTCTGATATTGCAGATCACTTTCAGCATCTTTAATCGCTGTATTTAAATTCCGGATCGTAGATTTATTTTTACGGATTTCTTCCTCTAAATCGGAAATCGTAAGATCTGCAAGTTCAATTTCGGATTGAATCTGTTGGATCTGATATTCTTCTTTTGATTTTACTTTTATATCGGTAACACTTTTCATGTTCCGATCCGGTGCTGCATACAGACGAATTGTCTCAAAGTCTTGAATTTTTGACTGATCCATCCTTAAGGAAATGACTGTAATACGGGAAGGAAGGTCAGTAAGCTGAAGTACGACAAAATTTCGTTCTTCGATGATAGGGGTCACTTTTAACGATCCAGCGTCCTTATCTTCAGCCGACCATTCATAGGTATCATTCCCATCATAAGCAGTATTTGATATTCCGAGCAGCACTTCCATTTTCCGTTCTTCCCTGCAATAGTTCCAACTGATTAATGTAACCTCCCGGTTGTTTTGGCTTACAACGCTTGCAATCTGCGTAATATCAATATTTTTATAATTATTTTTCAGCCACATCTTCGATGTTAAACAGATTGTATAAAATGCTATCAGTGCAATCATTATTTTTTGAAAATATCGTTTATTTCTTTTTTTCAGTTTGCGTCTGCGTTGATCATAGACCGTAGCATTCGCTCGTGCCTTTGCATTGCTCATTTGTTCCCTTTCTTTTTACTGAAGTATCATAATTCCAAGTCATAGCTGATTTCTCTGGCTCTTAAGCCTCTTTTTGGATGGATCCCGGAAAGATCTGCTTGGGTCAGGATGGTTTTTCCAGATTGACGGGCCAGTTCTAATTGTCTTTTTTGGAAATCAGACAGATCTCCATGCTTCAGGACAAATTCTGCTTCAGCAAGATAAGAAGTCTGTTTCAGACTCTTATTTTTTTCAACCAGATTTACACAATATTCTTTATTGCAATCGTCGCACATAATATATACAGATCGTGCCATTTAATCATCTCCTTGACCTCTGAATTTATAGAAACTCCATGTTTTATCTTTTTGAGAGTACATACATTTAATGTTACATTTTTGACTTGCAACTACATGGTATTGCAGTACAATATTTTTTCCTTCGTAGTCGATGGTAGCAATTTGATTCCATACGACTTTTGTTACATTTTCAATTCCATAATCTGCATAGAGCCACCATTGCATTTCTTCGGATAGTTCAGCAACGGAATCATCGATCAGATTCCGGACCTCTTGATTCAGATCACAGTTTCCGAGATCCACAGGTTCAAAATCAAGGCCGACACTTTCTCCATCCCACTCTTTTTCTGCATCTTTTTCATTTTGATCCGGTATTGTATCATTTCCTGTATCAGATTCCAATTTCTGAATTTCTTCAGGAGTGCGGAGTGTTTCTGGTGGAATCTGAGCTTTTTTATAAGCAGCGATCAGAAAGTAAAAAGCCATAAAGATGACTGCAATAAAAATAAAAAAAATTCCGATGCCTTTTTTATGGTTTTCTATAAAATTTTTCATAAGAACCTCCTATCGTGGTGTAAATATGATCATGTCCTGGGTTTGTTGTTGGATATAGGTCAACGATTCCCCGGAGCTGTTACCGCCAATTTCCGTCCAGGTACACGCACGATGTCCGGGATCTGCAAGATAAGCTTTCCCACCGTTGTATCCGATAATGACAAACCAGTGTCCTTCTGAGGAAAATGGGGCTTTTCCAGTGCCTACAACCATAACAGCACCCCCTTTATCAAGTGCATCCATAGCAAGCGACCAGTTTAAGCTATGAGTGGCAATGCAGCCAAATTTTGGATCGTTGTTGGTAGCTGTGACGCAGCCACCACGGGACAACAGCCCATTACTTAATGCCCCGTTTTTATTCCCGATGCTGAACACAGTCTGTGGGGTAATAGAAGCATCCTTTCCGTATGTAGCCCAGACCATGGCGAGGGAAGTAGCAGCACACCCGCTTTTGCGGATTGGATCTCCTGCTACATAGCGTAGATCCCCCCAAGGGGCATCCGCCTGATTATAATAAACAAAGCCCCCGGTAAAAGCACTTCCCCCATTTCCCTTGTATTGTGCCTGATAGGTAGCCATCGTCATAGAATCTAAACGGGTTAATTGGTATTGTTCCATGAATTTTTGCAGAGTACTGTATTGTCCTTCGCACCAGGAACTTCGGCTTAAAGCTTCCAACTGTGCTGCGGATCCGCTCCGTTCATTGGCCGTTTTGGCAATTTCCGTATAAGCAGAAGAAGTTAATAATAAACGGGCCCGATCCCTAAGCCCCTGTGGATAGGAATCGTAGTGCCGGTAAGTGCCGGTAGTACCGGCTGTTCCGTCCCAGGTCACAGTTCCTTCCCATTGGGATGTTCCACCGCTTGCTTTGACCCCAAACAGGTTGTGATCAATCGCTGCAGTATCATACAGTGAAGCTCCATCCCAGGTTCCCCCAGCTTCCTGTTGAGCCTGAGCAATGGTTACACTTGCGTAAATTCCATATTTGTCTTGAAGATCAAGACAGGTAAGAATAATTTCGGATGTAACCCAGGGAGGGAGTCCTTCCATAATGGATACATTATCTATGTAACTGCTATCAGAGGAATTGTTACCGCCAATAATCCCGGCTACTGCTGATGCAATTCCTACACAGGAAATCAACAATACGGTAGCTCCGGCTACGGCCGTTGCTCCTCCACCAATTAATAATTTTTTTAGTTTCCCCATTATGCACCACCAGCAAACAACTTCTTTTCCTGAGCAGACAGATGGACCTTAAATTCCAGATTCTGTTCTCCTGAAATGCACAGGAGACACTGTCCCATCTCCAAATAAGGGATACGTTGCAACTGATCCGGAGTCAGCTCAGAATTAAATACCGTCTGAAGCTTAGGGAGAACGTTACTGTCCTGTTTAAAAATAAATTTATATTGAGATAACTCAAAAAGAGTTTTAATTTCGGTCAAGCCGCTCTTATTTGTATCATCCGGCACATAGTCACGGATCGACTGGCTGGCAAACAGCGTTCCACCAAAAAATTTTCTTGCTTCTCTCTGATATACATTGACTTCATGGACAAGATCTGGCTTCTCAGAGTTCAGCCATCTGTGGCTTTCGTCAGCAATAATCAGCGTATGGGCCACTTCATCCAGTGCAAGTTCTCCCTGTTCGTACTTCTTTTTCATTAGTGATCCGTTTGTGACGCAGTTTCCATAACACATCGTGAGCATATTGAACATGACGGCATCGAATACATTGTCTTCCAGATCTTTCAAGCCGGAAATATCAAAGGTGACAATCTGTTCATCTACGATATTGTCAAAAGTTGTGTGTCCATTAAACAGGTATCCATAGGTATCTACAATTCTTTCAATGACCTTTTTAATCTGGTTGAGGGTGAGCATATCTGCAGCAATGACCTGTTTTTGCAAGGCATTTCCCCCCATCTTGCTTAACTCCACCGCTTTTTGGTTTAGGAATTGCAGATAATCAGAAAAAATCGGATAACTTTTTGCAGGAAGTCCGGTTACAATTCCCGCAGTATCGATCCCAAAGGAAAGATACAATTCTTTCAGGGTATTCTGATACATGGTAATTTCCTGCATGGTATAATCCGGGTTCATACATTTATACAATACGGTGAGTCGCTTGATATTTGTAAGGTAGCTCAACTGTTCAGTTTCTGCAGCTTTCAGTATCTCTAATGGATTGATGATCTTTTCTCCGGATTTGATAATCCGTCCGCCCATTTCGATGGTCAGCGGAGCAAATTCACCGGTGATATCAAAGGTACGGACAAAATCACCGACCATGGCAGCCTGTTCAAATAACTTCTTCAGCAGAGTCGATTTTCCGAATCCCATGTTGCCAAATACGATGCTGTTATAGTAGGATCTGGTAGAGGTCTTGGTAAAAGGGGAAAAGATTACGTTTCCACCACAGGCGGTATATCCTAAATATTTTCCGTAAGGATCTTCCAGGGAAGAAAAACGGAAAGGGTATCCGACAGCAATCTGTTTGGATGTCAAAGCCTGTCCCGGTACATGAAAAGGATCCTGCATCTGTTCTTCTAAGCTTTTTACAAGAGCAGCCCATTCTTTTTTCCCTTCATTGAGGAATACCGTAGTTTTAAATCCATCAGCCTCTAACGAGTCCATGATTTCCTTGGAACGTTCTTCCAGATCATATCGGTTCCGGTCTGCGATAAAAACACGAATTGCAACACTTTTGAGGACTTGTCCCATGGTTTCCAATTCCTGATATAACGCTTTCATTTCGTTAAACCGCTGTTCGGCATCCATTTTCTCACTATAATCTTTTGACTCCCGGTAACGTACATTCTGTTCCTTCATGGACAGGTTGATATTCTTTTTTACCTGTACGGTATCTTCTGTCAGAATGTCCATAACAGCGATCGTGTTCGGGATGTTCATTAGTTTTTCCAGCCAGAAATCCCCGATTGTTTTGGGAAATTCGTAAATATGGATACAGCAGATATAAGTATCTCCTGTTGATATAAATTTTTCATCCCGGTATGTAATGCCACCTTTCGGCTGGATATAGGACAGAAGCCGACGGTCTAAGAGGATTTCTTTTTCTTTTTTGTCTTTCTTTTTGAATAATGCCATGGCAGCCTCCTATTCTTCGTAAGCGGTGTTCCGGATGATGGAACTTGGATTGAAAAGTTTAAAGTAGATGTCTTCCTTTTTTTCCTGCGAGAGTTCTTCCAGCATCCCATATTGCCCTAAACGTAATTTATTGATGATCTGTTGGTTGAGATTTACAAATTTATCCATGGTGTCAGCATAGTAAACTAAGTAGTATTCTCGTTTCGTTGTATGCTGATCAACCCATTCCAGCTCTTTCTGAGCAATCGTCAGCCATCTTTTTTGTGCGGTATTTTTGCAGTTTTCAATTTTCTTTTTATAGTAAGCCTGTTGCTTTGAAGTGTTTGTCGGAAAATTCAGTGATTCGATTTTCAGACAACCTTCATAAGTCTGCAATAATTTTAAAAACTTCAGGATATCATACTGAATTTCATTTTCTGCCGTATTCCCCCTATCACGGGTTTTGATTTTAAAAAAATCAATGTAACTTCCATCTTTTCGTTGAAAGCAACGATGCTGTTCATTATAATTACGCAAATCTATCAAATCTAAAATCGTAGATGCTACTTTTCCTCTTTTATCCTGATCGCTGGCAGAAATCTTATTCTGCCTAAAGATTGGGTGGTACACGGTATTTTCCCTCCTCATATAAATTACCAAACTGTCCAGCGTTTTTCTCTTTTTATTGTAGATCGCAGGGGTTCTCAGAAAGACTGCAATCAAAAGGGAACCAATTAAAAAAGGGTATTGTAACTTGGTCGCAACGAGCGGTTTAAGAAAATACGATACCATCATAAAAACAACCACGAACATAATATCTTTGGAGTAAAACCCTTTTTTATACTGTGCTTCAGATTTAATTTCCTGCGTTACAATGTAACGATTTTCGGACATAATTTTCTTCCTTTCTTGCAGGGTGCTATTAATAGCACCCTGCAGTACTGTATTCTAAACAGGTTAAAATAGATCCTTGGATGAGGACGGAATATCTGGTGGAACATTCTGGTCAGTACTTAAATTTTCAGAACCATGAACACTTGGTGATGGATTCAATCCTTCACCGGTATAGGTTGTATTTGGTTTGGAATCTGTTGCCATATTACCGGAAGGATTCATCTGCTCCATCTCTCCCAGAGATTGATTTACATAATCATCCATTGCAGGATTCATTAATGAATCTGCAGGTTCATTTTGGGATTCCATGGAAGGATTGTGGGAATCCTGTCCCATGGAAGAATCCGGATTGCTTTGATTCATGGAGTCGGTTTCACCAGACTGCTCCATCTGGGTATCATCCGGTGTAGCTGCATTTTGATCCAGTTCATTAGTTGAATCTGCTGTCATGGAAGCTTCATTCATGGAATTTTCAGAAGAGTTCACGTCTTGATTCATTGAATTTTCCTGTTGGGTAGTATTCTGTTGATTTAAGTCGCCTCCCTTTTCACCATCTCCTGTAGCTTTTCCAGAAGAATCAGAGGAATCGGAAGAATTTAAACCAGCATCCATTCCATTTTGTACTGGACCATCTGCACCAGCTAAAGACTCGCTCATGTTATTCATGGCATTTTTTATTCCGTGCTGTTGTGCAAAGGAAATCCCGGTATGAGCGATAGAGGAACCTAAGTGTAACGGCATTGACGCACCTCTCATCAGGGCGTACATCTTTCCAAATCCGGAACTCAGTCCTGCATCATATCCTGTCATTTTTTCCACCATGTTCGGACCATCTGCAAGTGAAAAAGCACTGAACAGAATTAACAGGCAACGAACAATAGCATGGGATTTAAAAGGTTCTACACTATTTAAGTACGTTTGCATGAGCAAAAAGAATTTCATGCAGATGGTAGACAAAAGGATCATTAAATATGCATTCTTGATACAGTCCAATGTCTTTAAAATTTTTTGAGAACTGGTAAGATTGGCAGCATAAATAATTCCTAAAAATTGTCCCATAATAATTTCCCATACAAAGCGAACCACCTTGTATGAGAGGATAATATAAATGATCAGGAACGCAATAAAGGTAATAAGGGCTGTAAAAAACTGGAAGGTATACCGGTAATAACCATTTCCAAGCCAGGTAATGCCGAAAAAGTCATAAGTAACGTCTGTCAGTCGGTCTTCAGCGGGAATGTTTTCCTGCGTAAAAAGGACTTCTTTTTTGAGGATGTCGGTAGAATTACTTTTCAACCGGCTATTGTCTGGATCCATGATCTCTGTAAAGTCAATCTGATCAATGTCAGAATCAGTCAGGGACTCATAATGGGGCATTCCTTTGTCTGTAATATCTGCAAGTCCATTGGCATATTGATGATCTGCGTAATATAGATCAAAGAGGTTGTCCCTTACAATTACAGATCCACTTCCTTCTTCATCACCATAAGTCTCTATGACAGCATCCGTTCCCTGGACTAAAGTAGTATTGATCTTGCCAAGGATGTAGAAGGAAGAGGTTATGAAAAAGAATCCGATCAATCCATTTTGAACAAGCTGAATCCAGGTGGGTTTCTTTTCCCAGTTCACGATATACATTGTGCCTATCAGGATCAGGGAGATTCCCAACAGGACTACGAACAGACCCTGCCATTCTGTTAAAAAATCCTGAACAGAAGAATAGTGAGTGAAATCCACTAATCCAATCGTCATGCTAAATAAAGTTTCGCACTGGTTTACAAGCCATTTCAAAAATTTTACAATGAGCCATTCGATGGAGCGGATAGCCATTGAAAAAATATTATTATTATCAAAATACTGTGCATTTTCTGTCAGAATCTTGAAGATTTCTTCCTGTGTCATTATGCCACCTCGCTTTCGATCAGCCCCAGAATACTCATCCGAATTTCTTCAGGGATATAACGATTCTCTGCAATCAGTGACGAAAGCAGAGGGATGTTAATACTTCCATTGATGGAGTACTCTTCCTGATAATTTTCTCCCAATACCTTGCTTAAAATTTCACAGATACGTTGGTAATTTTCAAGGTCTTGAAATTTCATTACAGGGACAGATTGTCCTGCTCCATGCGTAAATTTTTTGTAATCCAGGATTCGATCTGATAAATCAATATGTTCCCTGGATTCTGTCAACACGGAATAAAGCGGAATGGAATCTGCATCCGGAAATGAATCCTGCAAATATTCATATCGGTATAATAATCTTCTCCCATTCTCGAAACTATTAAATATCGGGTAAGGAGTGATATGGTTTCCCTGATTATCCCTACGCTTCATGGTACGATCGATCACAACCTCTCCTTCCATCAGGTTTTTAAGCTGGTTTAAATTCAGCAGGGACAATTCAGCAGAAGATTCCATAATATGCTTGTCAAAGGATAAACGTTCCCCGGTTCGTTGCACGTCAATGATGGTTTCATTTCCGAGCATCTGAACAAATTCTTCCAGAGTATCCTTGTCGGTTGACTTAATATAAATTTTATTACCACAGTTGTCCCGGATGGTTGCTGCATCATCTTTATACAACTTTGTAAGCTGTTGGAACGACTGAACATATAAATCAAAGGTGATTCCTCTTCCTGCTCCGACGGTAATCAATTCTTCCATTGCTTCAATCGGTGGAAGATTTCCGAACTCGTTCAAAATAAATTTGATTTTCCGGTCGCATTTTCCATTTTTTCTGACTGCACTTTGCACATTCACGTAATACACCTGACGGATAAAGGTACTTGCAATAAAGTGATTACTTTTATCGTAATCGGGGATTCCCAAAAAGATTGCAACCGGCTTCTCCCCAAATCCAATCTCCTTCAAGTTCAACGTGCTTTCAGCCGTCATTTTTGCGATGTTTTCATCGATGAAAACTCCTAATTGCGAAAGCATATTGGTGTAAATACTTCCACGGGTTCGATCAGAAGAAGTTTCAATGGTTGCATATTTTAGTTTTGCAATATCCATATCATCTCTGCTGTTAAAGTAATAATCTAACTGGGAGACATTTGGATTTTCTTCATCTTTGATTCGCACTAAATTTGTAAAAAGGTTGATGATGCTATAAATATTGATCTTTTTTTCATTTTCGTATAAATACCAGAACGATTCTTCGGTTGGGATCGTTAAAATGGAAGGAACCGTGATATCTTTTCCTTCTGAGATCGCCTTTGCATAATCTTCTACTGCCACTTTCTGTTCTTCCGGTGTGAGATAGAGGTATTCTTTCTGCTTTTCCAGAAAAGCTGCATACCTTCTGGCATTTTCGACTTCATCCTCTTTTAATGCATCCGTGATATGTGCCAATATCAGAGCCGTAAAGAGATCGGTTGCCGTATTGGCCCAGATCGGTTCAGACTTTTCCGCATCTGAATGAAAAATGGAAAATGCAAAGGCACGAGCTACAGCCATTGCTTTTGCATTTTCGTTGGCTTTTGCATACTGAATGGCTGAATCCAATGGGTTATCGCCCATCGAGTGCAAGGGATCGTCCAGATTCAGAAGATAGACCAGATACCCTCGCTGCTCTAAAATTTTCTTTGCAACCCGGTAAGTTTCTATCTTTGGATCAGCAATAATCAAAGAAGGCTGATTTTTTGCCCTGGAATACACATCTACCGATGGGTTTACATAGATTTCATCTTTACCTGAACGGGTAATACCAAAAATCAGGTTATTCACCGGTGAAGGGTCAATATACAGCTTGTTTCCTATCCTGGAAATGATGATTCCCGGATCTCCGTCGTATGGAAGATCTCTGTCCGGGATTTCTTTGTACTGCTGGATAATTTCTTCTGTTGTAGTCCAACGCTGCGTTCCCTTTTGTCCCACATTAATATCTTTTTCCGAAAAGGAAGTGTAAATATGGTAAGCTTGTAGTGCATCGAAGGCGGCTACAAAAATCACGAAAATAATATAAAATTTCCATGCACCTGGACCGGTATAAAACCACACCTGAATCATGTGCTGGTGATCTATGGATTGATGGAATTTCAAAGTTGTGATCAGATTTCCAAAAAAATTTAATAGGATGTTCCAAACAGCCAATAATAAGAAATCCTCCAGGATCAATATTGCAGTGATCACTTTCTTATTGGAAAGAATCTTCTGCGTTCGTAACGTATGGCTGTTACTGCTTCTTACGATGCGTTTATCTTCCATAACAGATACCTCATTCGTCTTAATTCGTCCTGCAGCATTGGATAGGAAAGTTGGAGAAATCCATATTCCCGAATCTGTTCTGCAGCTTCTTCTCTTGTAGGAAATACAATTTCATCCAAAGGGACGATTTGTCCCTGTGGAACATCAATCCGATAAATCTGATAGCACTCCGGATCCTGGATCGAGGCTTCTACAGCCACTACATCGCTATAATATAGTTCAATTTCACTTGCCATTTTTTTCATTCAAAAGCTCCTTTTTCTTCCAGGTGCTATTAATAGCACCCGGAAACAAACTATGTATTTCACTGCATTTAAAATTTTGCGAACCATTCTGTTGCGATGGTAAATGCAAGAATAACACCTGCAATTCCGATCAAAATATTAGGAATCCATTTTCGGGCTTTCGAGCGGTTCTCTTCTCCTGGCATCATATTCAATACAGAACATCCAATAATCATGATTGCTGCTATAATTAACACATAAGGCTGATATTCCTGTGCCAGTGCTTGAAGTCCATTAAAAAATTTGGCCATTTTCGTTCTCCTTTTTATGTAAAATTCTTTTATTTTTAAGTATTTGCAGGCTTCTCTTTTTTCCGTTTCCGCAAAATATATAAGACTGCAACAACAAGAAAGATGAAGATCAGGATGCCCACTCCGGCTACAACCATGGGAACCATGGAAGATACCGGATTATAAGTTGCAGTCGCAACTACTTTATATTCAACAGATCCATCCTGATCCGGAGCTGAGTAAGTTGCTGTATAGATCACTTCTTTTTCTTCCGGGGTTGTGATCGCTCCCGAATAATTTGCCCGGTACACCTGTATCTGCTGTTCTACGTTTGCTGTTGCATCCCGATACACAACCCCATTGGCTCCTGTATAAGGACTTCCAGCCCAGCTGATCGAGGTGATCCGGCTTCCGGATGCAGCCCCTACGCTGCTTAATAATTCATTTTCATACCCGGATAATGCCGGAGTACTGTCGTTTCTTGGAATCAGATGACCGTTCCATTCATAATAGGAGGCATCATAATCACTGAAAGTTAAGGACATGGTATTTGTGACCGTCTTTGTCCCGGTCTGTGTGATGCCGGTCAGAGAACAGGTGACATCTTCCATTTCTCCGGTCACGTCATTTTTCGCATGAACCACTTTCGTTGACGGAACATTTGCAGCCGTCACTGCATGGTCGTATTCATCCCAGCCAGTCACGGTCTGCGTTGCTGCAGCCTGCCTGACCGTCTCTTCTTTATTTTTTGATATCAAAGCATAGGTGATCCCTCCTTCTTCCATAGTCAGATGAGGTTCACTCTGCATTTCTACTGTTTTGGTAAGAGTCTCCGTGTATTCCTGATCGACAATGTTATAGGCGATATCAGCCAGCTCGTAACTCTTCCCGTTTTCAGTAATCTTCTTTTGAAAATTTTTCTCCGCTTCTTTTTTATATTCCTTTGAATCGGCTACAATCGTGACCGATTTTGTCAGGGGTTTCCCCGCTGCAAAAACCTGCAGTGGGGAAGTGATGATTGACAGCGATAAAAAAGAAAAGAGAATCCCTTTTTTCCATTTATTTTTCATCTATAACCTCTTTCTTTTTTCTTTTTGCAAGTACAAGGATTGCTGCTCCTGCAAGCATCAGAAGCACAATATACGGTGTTACGGCCAGCATATCACCAGTTTTCAATGCAGTGATCAGACCGCTATTCTTCTGGTTCGGCATAGTAACTTTTAGCTTTCCAAGCTTGTATGTTACGGTCTGTCCTTTATCGTTGATATCAGTATGAGAGGCAACTTCTACTCCATCTGCATACAGATGTTCAAATACAACCACAGACTCGCCCTTTAGTGCGGATGCGTCAAACGTAAACTCTATATCTACGGATCCGGAAGACTTTTCCGGAACAAAGGTCTTCTCTGCGGTGATTTCTTTTCCGTTCACCAACAGCGGCTTATTTGTGCCTTTCAGCATCAAAACACCTTTTACGGTATATTCCTGACCTATGATCAGGCCACTGTAGCTTACAGTATCAATGATCGTTGCATTCTTTTTAGCGATTCCTTCGGACTTCTGTGTATCCTTATCTTTTGCTGTGGTCTTAATTTCATGTTCAGGATAGTCCACAGTCTGTCCCTGATCTTCGATGTCGGTATGAGAGGCCACTTCAACATCCTGCACGTACAGATGTTCAAATACAACGACTGCTTCTCCCTGCAGTGCGGATGCATCAAACGTAAACTCTACATCTACGGATCCGGAAGATTTTTCCGGAACAAAAGTCTTCTCTGCTGTGACCTCTTTTCCATTCACTAACAATGGTTCATTGGTACCTTTCAGCATCAGAACACCTTTCACGGTGTATTCCTGACCTACGATCAGGCCACTGTAGTTTACGGTATCAATGATCGTTGCATCTTTCTTAGCAATGCCTTCGGACTTCTGTGTATTTTTATCTTTTGCTGTAGTCCGGATCTCCTGTTTTGGAATCGTGATCGTCTGCTTCTCGTCATGAATATCTTCATGGGAAGAGATCAGAAATTCTTTTCCGTCCACAATCTGATATAAATATTCGTATACGACCAGTTTTTTTCCTACTGCATTGGAAAGATCGGCAGTGATCAGAACGTCCACATTCATAGCAGAGGCAGTTGCAGAAAAGTTTTTTTCTGCTGTCACTTCTTTTCCATTGACCAGATAGGAGTCTCCGGTTTCCTGGTCTTTTAATAGGGCTTTTAACTTATACTGTCCACTCTTATATAGGTGCTGCATTGAAACAGTATCGGTAATCTTAGCGTCTGTCTTTGGCAGTCCTTCTTTTCCCAGCGTATCGGCTGAGATCGCATTGGTTTCTGTGATCACTGTCTTTTTATCTGTAAAGGTTACGGTTGCAGTTGTTTCACCACCGAATGTTCCATCTGCATTAACAGTAATCTCCTGAATCTCTTCATTCAGCTCATATCCCGGTGCCGGTTTGGATTCCTGGATGCAATAGGTTCCAGGAGCAAGTCTCTTGACGGTAAAGGTTCCGTCTTCTCCGGTTGTATAGGTATCTTTCGCAGACGTTCCTTTTTTCCAAACCTGAAATTCTACTCCGGCAAGTGCTTCCTGTGAATCTGCATCTACTTTTTTCACTTTCACTTCATTTGGAGTATTGGTAACCGTTATGTCTTCTGTAACAATCTCTGTCTCCTGATCCGCATATGACAGGGTGACATTCCAGCTCTTTTCAGATGCAACATAACCATTTGGAGCTTTGGTTTCGACCAGCTTGTATTTTCCGAAATGCAATGCATCACTGGTAGCCGTTCCATCTGATCCGGTTGTCAGTGTCGTTACGACCTCATCTTTTGCAGCCTGCAGTGTGCCATCCGGTGTGGTGATATTTTCTGCAGCAATTACATGAAATACTGCTCCGGCAAGTGTTTCCCCGGATTCCTTATCGGTCTTTTTCAGATGAATTTTTCCCATGGCCGGAACATCTTCACATTCCACAACCAATGGATTCTCCCAGTCCCGTTCTGCAGTAACTTTAAACTGGATCTCTTCCGTATTTAACAAATATCCTTCCGGGGCTTTTACTTCCCGTAAATAGTACGTGCCATATTCCAGCTTCTGTGGCAGATAGAAAGAACCGGTCTCATCTGTCTCCCAGGTATCCATCTTTTTATTGGACGGATAAGGGACGGTCAGGGAAATGACATTTTTCTCTGCATCCAAAATCTGAAATTTTGCTCCGGCAACCGGAATGATATTTCCAGTCGTTGCATCTTTCTTGACTACACTGATCGGGGCATCGATGGTGTCATTTCTTAAAATGTAGTAATACGTCTTCAGATTTTCATCAATGGTAACATCCCATGGATCTGCCTCGTCATATTCTTCATAAGGACTTTCTTCCGTTACCGTATAGGTATCAAACGGTAATGCCCCTTCTTTTCCACGCTTGTCTTCTTCCAGAAGCTGCTGGGTGGATGCGATTCCCTGATCATCCGTCTTGATGGTATATACCGTTCCTGTGGTCTTTGAGGTCAGATGGAATTTCACATCTTTTAATGGCCGCTTCAGATCGGATGATCCATTTCCGGCTTCTGCATTGTTCTCTGCATATTTCGCAATGACAATATCCCCTTTTACAACCTTGTCATTCATGCTGTAGACATTTCCACCATTTAATTTTGCAGCCTGTCCAGTCTGTGTGATCTGTGCTACATACTTGCCGGACAACTTGGTGGTACTTCCTGCCGCCTGCAGATAAGCTCCATCAAGCAGATATCCTTCCGGAGCTTTGGTCTCTTCAATGGTAATTGTTCCAAGTGGAAGGGTTGTCAGACCACTTGAGGTATAAAATGCATCGCCAGACACCTTGTAGTTATCGTGTAATCCTGTAATGTAATGAATTGTGCCATCAGAATATTTTATTGCTTTGGTTGCTACGACCCAAGTCCTGGTTGCCGTACTCGGAAGAGTTTCTTCCGTATAGAATCCTTTATAATATTTAACAGTAAACTCAGCACCGGCAAGGGAAGCTGCACCCTGTACGGTTTCCCCGGTATCCGCATCAATCTTGTTCAGTTCAATGGCTGCCGGGTCATTCAATGGGGCATCCTGGACTTTGACTACTGCTGTCTGTCCACTGGTTACTTTTACGGTGTGTACTTTTGTATCCAATTTGTAACCTTTAGGAGCGGAGATCTCTTTTACATAGTACGTTCCCTCATTGACCGAGATTGGATTGGATACACCGTTTGTCCCGGTGGTTAATGTCCCTACTTTTACTTTTGTAGTACAGGCCGAATTGGAATATACCCCGTAGACGGCGTTTCCAAGACTGTAGCAGCTATTATTGTCCGTCATTGCTGTATTAGCCGATGTCTTAGTCAGATACATGGTTCCGGTTGGTGCGTACGTCCAATATCCTAAATGCTGGGTATTTGAACCCGTACTTACCGCATAGGCTTTAAAGGAAGATGGTACGGAAGCCTTATGTGCTTCGACAAAGTTAAAAAAAGCTGTAAATCCGGTACTCTGTGCATTTCCACTGGTTGCACTTGAAAACGGAGACTGTCCACTGTAGTAGTAGCTGCTCAGTGTGGCCGTGACCAGAACAGCCTGAGAGGTGCTGCTGAAACTATACTGTGCTGCAGCCGGTCCATTGTAGCCATAATACATGGCTGCTTTTACTCCGGAATTTGTAATCTCGGTTGGTGTTCCTGTTGCTGTCCCTGCCGGTGGGGTTGTCTTTGCGTACTCCAAGCAAAAGGCCAGCTTTCCGTCTACCGCAAACTCTGCAGAGGAAATATTGTTGTAAGTAACTTTGTTATAAAGAGTTACGGCTCTTGACATTTTAGGATTCGTAATACTGTTGCGAATCAATGGCACTACACCGCTTTCTGTTAATTCCAGATCACTCTTTCCGGCAAAGTAGCCATCATCCAGCCATCCCTCTTCATCCAGCCAGTTTTCCACGCCTAATGCCTTTGCGAGTTGTAACCGTTGTTGGTATTCCTTCTCATCCGGAAGCTCCCATTCTTCTGTCTGCGATACCTCCTGCTTTGGTTCTTCCGTTTCTTCGGCAGCCTGCTCTTTTTCTTTCAGCGTTACCTGCAGCAAACTGTCTTTTTCCGGCATGGAAAAGGTAACGGTTCCATCTGCAAGATCCATCTGCTCTTCATTGACACGGACTTCCTTTATTTCCTTTCCGTCCGCAGGAGCAACACTTGCTGCTACCTCACTTCCTGCTTCAATCTGATAAGTTGATGCGGTCTTCTGCTCAACATGATCCCCTTTTACGGTTACTGTACTATCTTCTGCATCTACGGTCAGAAGATAGGTACTTTTTGCTTCTTCCGGCTGTTGATCTGCCGTAGTTTCTTCGGCAAAACCAGTTACATTGCTGGTCAGGATCAGCATCACTGCCAGGAAGAAAGCGGTTAGTCTTTTTCCTACTTTCATGACTTTTTCCTTTCTTTTTTGTATTTAGGGTATGAAAAAAAGACTCTGCATCTGCAAAGTCTTTCCCTAGCTTATTTCTCTATTTTCTTTTCTGCTTTTTTATTTTGTCGCACCGCAGCCGCTGCATTTATATCCAGTAATGACAGTCTCTGTCCATGCTGCAGAATCCTGCACCCATTTCTGCTCATTATGTCCCGTTGCTTCATGGTGAATTGTTCCAGTTTGAATGGATTCAACTCCATAAGAACCTCCACATTCAGCAACATGTACTACAGGATCCATGTCAGCGGTCATAACTTTACCGCATTTATAACATACATAACGTTCTTCATAAGTTGGTTCATCCCAAGCTGCGGAATCCTGTACCCACTTATTTTCGTAGTGTCCCGTTGCTTCATGGTACACACTTTTTGTCTGGGCTACCCAGGTATGCGTATGCTGCGGCTTGCTGCTATTGGAAGAACTGGAGTTATTTGCTTTTGTCTCTGTCTTCTTCGTGCTGGAACTGCTGGACGGCTTACTGGAGGAAGTTTTTGCTTCATCCTTTTTAGTCGTAGCCGTAGCGGATGCAGTACTGGTTTTCTTGGTATCATCCTTTTTTTCTGTCTTTTCTTCTTTTTTTGCCTCTTCTTTTGTCTCTTTTTTTTCTTCAGAAACCTTTTCTTTCACAGCATCCTCTTTTTTTACTTCCGCATCAGAACTTTTCTTCTCTTCTGCAGTCTCTTTTTTTGTGTCGGTTACAGATGCTTCCTGTTCCTTCTGATCTGATCCATTTCCCGAATCGCTGAATGCGACCCCACAGCCGATCAGGATCAGGACAAGAAGAAAAATCCCTGCCAATCCGATGGTTGCTGCTTTCTTATGTTCTTTGAACCATTTCATAGTCTTTCCCTCTCTTTTTTAAAGTATGAGTCCCGTTAATTAGAGTATAGTAAATTTCTGGCAAAAAGCAAGCTTACATTTTCTCAAAGACCACACATTGTAAAATGCAATCCTGCTCCTTTACAATCTGCTACAGTTTTTCTATCGCAGTACCTGCAACTGCGTTGAGATCCAAGGGTGCTATGAATAGCACCTATTTTAGTATCATAATTAATTTTGATACCATTATGAAGTCTCCAATTCTCTATTCAGTTTTGAATTGATGGTTGAAAATTAAAAGAGCAGCCGTTTGGCTGCTCCAGATATAGAAGAAAAATGTTCGCAACCATCATTTTTCAATGTAATGTGAAAAACGTGGGAGTAACATTTTCTGTGCCGGGTTTACGGCACAGGATGAAAAAGGGATAAAAAAGTATACTTTTTTGTTCCAGGAAAAAAATTAAATATTTTCAATGTTTTTTGCTGAAAAATGATAACTTTTAAAGAAATACTTGAAAATATAGCTCAAGTATGATAGAAAAAAAGAAGGACAAAAAAGTATACTCTTCTGTCCTTCGATATCAGTTTATCTTAGATTGCTATATATTTCAAGATATTTTTTTCTTTACTGTTATGTATTTTTTTAATTGGAATTACATACAGGTTAATAGATAGCGATTTTGGTTCGACCAACAAGTATTTGCCCGTAGGGCAATCCCTTGGTTTTAGATTTGGGGATAAATTGTGGTAACTATGGATTTTATAGAATAAGGATTTAAGAGAAGGAAAGATTTAATTCTTTTTTGATATTCTGTTATTCCTTGTATTTACAGGCTTTTTATGCTTATCCACATGACCCAAAACTTGAATAGAATTTCTATTATCTGCCTTAATTTTTGAATCATATTAATTTCCATTGCCTTAAAATTTGAATGAACTATCATATACTACCTCAAAATTTGAATGGAAAATTACGATAAAAAAGAAAAAAGCGGGAATTTCCTGATCCGGATGACAGATCCGGACAAAATTTTCCTGCTTTTTTTCTTTTGTTCCTTTTTTTCTTCTTTTTTCCCAACCACAACAAGACCTAAGCGTATTTCTTAGATCTTATCCTGCTAAGTCTCATTTTTATTTTGAGACTACTATTCTTTTTTATCATGCCAGCCCCAGTTCTTCCCTCAGAAGTTTATGGTACAGGGAAGCTTTCAGCCTCCGTTTCCACTTTGACCGGTTCGGTATATTTGCATTCAGGACTTCCAACATTTTCCCGAATACGTCTACTACATCACAAAAACTATCCCGTATTTCTTTCCTGTATCTGCTGATCACAGTCAGAATATCCGCAGCTTCTCTCTCATCCGGTTCCTTAATCCGGTTTCTCCTGCAGGCGGTATCCAACAGATGCCGGTTCACCTGATCACTTTCTGTCTTTGCGACAGATCTGCAGAATTGCTTGCGAAGCGTGATATAATACATTCCTTCCTTCAATCCTACATAAAAGTACAGCTTCAGGAATTTCATGTACTTTTGAAGCGTCCTGCCCGTTACCTGCAGAAGCTCCGTATACTTTTCTACAAATTTCTTCCTTGCAATCCGGTAGGTCCTCATACTGCTTGCAGTATTGATATTGACCAGATCCATCACCAGTAATTTCTGTGCCGGCTTTAATTTTTTCCAGTTCGTATCCCGGAATAACTTCATATTCGTTCGGATATACTTTACATTCCCCAGGCGGTAATCTTCCTCTGTATATCCGGAAAAATCATTTCCAATCAACGTAATATCATAATCCTGCTCTTTTCTCTGGACAGAGATCACCCCTTTTTCTTCCAGGGAACGTTTACAGTCATAGAATGCCTGGGTGGACATACCGGTTACAGCCATCATATCCCGGTAAAAGACCCCACGGGCAATCCCTCTATTATCCTGCACATAGGTAAGAGCAATCAGGAAATCGATCTCATTTCCTGTCAGGTCCTTCTTAAAAAATTTCTTAAATACTTCCAGTTTGATACGCTGCACCGGTGTCCACCTCCCTTCCATTTTTTATTTTTATCGTAAAAAATAGGATCTATGCTCCGCATACATCCCGCTTCCATGACTCTTTCACATTCTTTTCGCTTTTCTGTCTTGAAAAAAAGTTACTCATATGTTACTATTTTCATGGAAGCGGGGTGTGGATAGGATAGTGATGGTTATGGTTTCTATCTTCACGGAGCTAAACAATAGGTTATTGGGTGATATATACAATAATTAACCTATCATTAAGAGATGACCACCAATCATCTCTTAATTTTTTGCCTTTAGGTAGATTTTAACAATTATATAATTGGTTGTCAATGTTCAATCTGATCCTTGAGTTTCCGTACTTTTATCCACAAAGCCCGGAAACTCAAGGATTGTATATCTTGACTAATAAGCTCAACTATGATATTGTAATGCTGTCGCATGGAATGGACGCTTTCCGATGCGGTTCCGGCAGCAATTCCGCCGGGCAAGGATTGAAATAATGGCATTCAAAATGATGTCGGTGTCACACGGATTGAATATTTTAACGTGAGAATAAGAGCGGGGCAAAACCTCGCTCTTATTCGTTTACACATCATTTTTTCCAGCTCCATAACATTCGTAAAACGATTCTGTGAGCCGTCCGAGCTGGTCCGGTGTTAGATCTTCTTTTAGTTCATCCGGCACCCACTTATAAGAATTGTTGAAGCTGTCGGTACAAGTACCGATTGCACAAGCCTCTTTGACCTTTTGCAACTTGTACATTTCTGCCAGCTCTTCCGTGGTTATATCTCCGCTTCTAACGGCTTTTCTGCCCTCTGCGGTCAATATCTCCATAGCCTTGTTTTTTGCTATGGTTCCAATTCCTTTTATCTTCACCCTGTCGTCCTCCTCTACTCTGCAAACTGTTCCAGAAACTCGTTTACATCTTCCAGCGTTCCAAGTTCTACTTTTTCGCTGTTCGGATTGTCGCTATAGTAAAATGTATCTCCATCTTTCCAGAACGTAAAAGAGCTATTACTGTAAACCTGGAAAGCTTTTTCTGTTAATTCGTTCGTACCTGTAAATTCATATTTTTTCATTTTTTTAATCCTCCTTGATTTTGCTTATCTTCTTTAACTGTCTTTATTATACTATATGTGCGTAATACTTTCAATGCTTATATGTGCGTTATTTTAAAATTTTTTCCAGCTCGTCCAGCTTGGCTAATACCGTGTCGCGAATAAATGCACTGTTAGTCTTATCAAGTCCCAGCTTTTCAATTCTCTCTTTCGTCCCCTTTGGGAATACTATATTTAATCTATAGTTATTTTTCTCATAATTTCTAACAGCTTTTTGTCTGGCTGCTTTCTGTTCCTCTGTATATTCCGGCATCTTTGCGTCCACCTCCATTTATTTTTATACTATTATAACATAAGTGCGTGATTTATTCAGTAAATATGTGCGTAATATAGTGTATTATATATGTCAATCCCCAACCGTTGGGAAATTAAGCGGCAAAAGGAAAAAGAAAAGAGGGCGGTTGCCCGTCCTCTAATCGTTATAGTGTCCTTTGCATGAGAAAATCAAAACCTTATCATCTTCAACCGCATACACAAGTCTGTGTTCTCCGTCAATACGTCTGCTCCAAAACCCTGTAAGATTTCCTTTCAAGGGTTCGGGTTTCCCTATGCCCTCAAACGGATTGCGGCTTATATCCTTTACAAGCTGATTTATCTTTTTCAGCATTTTCTTATCCTGCGTCTGCCAATAAAGATAATCTTCCCATGCGTCAAAATCCCATTGTATGATTTTTGTCTGCATAGGTTACTCCTCTATCAGTTCATGCTCTGCAAGTTTGATTTTCCCCGCCTTATAGTCTGCCATTTTCTGTTCCAAATAACGGATATTGCTTTCGGAATAAAAAGGGTCTGCGGAAACTTCAAAAGGAATACGTTTCTCCCTGCCTACTTTTTTGGCAAAAATAGTAAACGCCGCACTCATGGAAAGCCCCATATCGGAACAAGCCTGTTCCATGCTCTTTTTCACATCTGCGTCCAGCTTAAAATTTACATTAACTGCCTGTGCCATAAACACCACTCCTTTCATGCTTATATTATATGCAATATCAAAGCAAGAGGCAAGCATTTTTCTTTAATATTTCTTTACTTTTTCTTTCCGTTTTATGAAATTTCTGCTAATTACATAACTTATATATATTATTTTTGTTATTGATATTATGTAAATAGCATGATTTAATCACGGTGATTACATTCTACCCCTGCGCCCCGTCCGTTGCACGGAAATATTGTTAGATAAGCTTATTTGTTTTGTTTTCCATAGTTAATTAATTGGTTCAATTAACAGCAGCATATAATCTGCATTTGTCCATTCTAATTCTTCAGTATATTTAATAAATGCTTTACAACCAAATGGACTTTTTGCGTGATGTTTGTTATATCCCTTATCTGTCCAACGAGCGAATATATTGTAAAGTGCATTTGCTCTTGCTTTTGAAATATCACTTTCATTTTCGTTCGGTTTATGATACATAAGTGGAAATAAGCGATACGTTACATGAGTATTGTAGCCAAACACTCCAAGTCTGTCCTCGTATGTACTTTTTTCTGACAGTAAATCATACATATTTTTGCATTCATTATCAGATTGAAGCAGTAAAAAGCCCAATTCACTTTTTAGCAAAGCTTTTACAATATCGTCTGAATTTACTTCTGATGCTTTATACATGCTGTTTCCTCCCTTGTTTTTGCTTATCATCACTTTTACTCATCATCGCCTCTGAATGTACGAAAAGCTACCAGTGCTTCCATGTATCTGCTGATCACAGCCAGGATATCCGCAGCTTCTCTTTCATCCGGTTCCTTGATCCGGTTTCTCCTGCAGGCGGTATCCAACAGATGCCGGTTTACCTGATCACTTTCTGTCTTTGCGACAGATCTGCAGAATTGCTTGCGAAGCGTAATATAATACATTCCCTCCTTTAATCCTACATAAAAGTACAGCTTCAGGAATTTCATATACTTTTGAAGTGTCCTGCCTGTTACCTGCAGAAGTTCCGTGTACTTTTCTACGAATTTCTTCCTTGCAATCCGGTAGGTTCTCATACTGCTTATAATAAAGTTCTTTTTAATTCCCAAATTGCAAATCCTATCAATTTGTCACCATTTTTTGTACGCAAATCACAAATCCATGTTTCGTTACTATTTGCATTGCAATCACATTTTCCTATATGTGCATTTTCGACAACGCAAGTTTCTCTTTCATCATAGGCTTTCGTCACTCGATTATTTATAGAACGGTCATTTTCTGCATACCATGGTTTCCCATAAATACCCCATTCTTTTTTAGAACTTTTAATTTTTACTTTCATTCCATTTGATAACCTTCTCATCTATTTTTCTCTCCTAATATCAAGTATTTTTATGACGCATTGGATAAACGTTTGTAAATTTCAGTTTACCGGTCTAAGTGAACTACCACCCACCTAAAGGTAGGTGGCTTCTAAGGGCTTATTTTGTCCGACCAGCCTGCATATCCGCATAGCCTTTCTCCAATTCTTCATTGTACTCTGCCTCAGAAAGTAATACTATCCGAATCTTTCCATTTATATTAAAATAATCATTATCCGCAGTTTTCCCTTTATATAAAGTCCCTAACGTTCTCCACCTATCAATTTTTTTCAATTCGCAATCGTCTCTACGAATTATGTTATACCCAATGAATGCTTCATGACCTATTTCCCCTTTATAAATTGCATACCAAAAGATATTATACCAGTCTGGCTGCGGCAGAAATTCTATGGAATCCAAAAAGGAATAGATTTCAAGACCGGTTGCTTCCATTCCCTTATTAAACACAAAATATCTGTTACACGGAATATTCATAATACATATTTCTGTCACCGGTATATTAGGTCTTTCCTTTTTCATCGTTTCAAATAATTTCTCTAAAAGTTCTCTCGGAATATCTCCTTTGATTCTTTTTCCACTTTCTTGCGAAAATACATTAATACATTCGTAGATCGTTTCATCTAATACATAGCAACTTCTTTTATTAAATAATCGAACAAATTCTTCATATGTTGCCTCTGGTTCAATGTTATACATCGATGGAACTATTTCTACAACAATATTTGTTCTGTCGAATGCATAAATAAAATCGTCTCGTATAAATTTTTCCTGTGAGACATTTGTCATATAAAAAAGAGGGATGCTTTGTCTGCAACACCTGATGCAAAGGAATCCACATATTATTATAATACCAGCACTGAATGCAACAAGTATTCGAAATATAAATTGATAAATAAAAGACACTACTGTATCTTCAATTACTACTGAATTTTCAACGCTCAATATTGCACCTAACATACGAGCAGAAACAATTATAATTATAATTTTTAGAAGCAAAGAAAAAAATTTTTTCCAACGCACAAATCTTTTTTCTTTGCTATTGGGATATCTTCGATCCCTCAGCTTATCACATAAGTCTACATTTTTTTCCATTATCTTTATTCTCCTCTAATCCTCACACAATTAAAAACATACAAAAAGAAGATAAAACTATTATCCCAAATCATTTGTTATAAACTAAATCTCTGCAGCGTATGTTTTTACATATCAAGAGTGTTCACCACTCAAATTGTTCTCCCTTATTAATATCTAAGCTCTTTTTTAGAGAAATATCTAACCGTGTAATTCTGCTAATAGCTTCTTCCTGAGCTTTTCCTATAATATGCACAATACTGGATGTATCTTTATTTCTATCATAAATCCGGAATGCCTGCCTATATTTTCCTTTAGCACTAAATGTAACAGGGAGTAACCCATTATTAATCAACTGCTGATTCAAAATCATACGTCCAACCCTTCCATTCCCATCTTTGAAAGGATGAATCCGTTCAAATTGAATATGAGTCAATGCTATCTTTTCTAAACTTTCTTTTACTGAAGTTCCTTCAAAATTAGCACTTTTCAAAAACGTATCCATCAATTCTGGAACGTTATCTGCATTTGGTGGATAGTAAACAGCTTCTACTAAATTCCCTATATATACCGATCCCGTTCTATAGTTTCCATCCGTTTCTATAATTTCCCCATTTGCTTCTTTGATCCAAGCTTCTGTAATTTCTCTTTTTTGCAATGGAAGCATTTGCTTTTTAATTGCTTTATACAAATTTTTTGCTTCCTGATATTCCGTGTATGTATGACCAGATCTTACTTCGTCATAATCAATCAAACAGATCGTTTCATCAAGAGACAGCGTGTTTCCTTCCAAAGCATTACTGGACCAGCAAAAGCGATAAGTAAAATCTTTAATAAATGGCTTCATAATTACTGGCTGCTCTTTTACAGCTTTTATAAGTTCTAATTTTTTTTCTATATTTTCATATAATTTTTCATTATCAATTAATGCCATATATTCACTTTTTCCCTTTCAAATATTTCTTTTTATAGCTCTGCAATGTCCCTTTTGATATATTAAGACTTTCTGCAAATTCCTTATTCGTTACATTTTTTCCCTTCTGATCCCACTTATTCAGAAATTCTTCCTGCGTCATTTTGACTGGTCTTCCCAGTTTATCCCATTCTCCTCTTGCTTTCAGGGCTTCGTATCCTTCCCTCTGCCTCTTCTCACGTTTCTCCATCTCAAACTCTGCACAAGCTGCAAATACTTCAAATAATAGACGGTTAATCATATCTACCATCAGTTCTGCAAAACGGTTATCCAATGAATCATAATCAATCAACGTAGTTGGAATTTCCAAAATCAGCACTCTTACTTTCTTTTTTTCAAAAAAAGCAAGTTCTGTTAAAATATCTTTTTTTTTCTTCCTAATCGATCAACTTCAGGAATAATCAGTGAGTCTCCAGCTTTTATCTTTCGTCTTATTTTTTGGTATTCTGGCCTGTTTAAATTTTTCCCGGTAGATTTGTCCACATACACTTTGACGTTTGCCATCCCCATGCTGTCACAAAACCGGTTAATTGCAATAATCTCCCGGTCTGGATTTTGTTCACGTGTAGAAACTCTTGCATAGCCGTATACCATCTTTTGTACCTTTTCCCCATATTTTTATTTTTCTAATCTATACGACAAATAACTATTTGTCATAATAGATTCCATACAATTCAGACACAATTTATTTTTGAAGGTCATTCTTCCATCTATTTTCTCTTCACATCATACCTAAATTGCTTCTCACATCAGAATTGTGTATACAATTCAAAATGACCAATTAAATTTAATACCTATCTCTTTTCCATGATAAGTACAATAATTTTTTATTGCCTGGATCATTACAGTATTTCTTTTAACACCCAGTTGCTCTGCTCTTTCTTTTAATTGATCCAAAAGTGCTTCTTCAACATATACAGTAATGCTATCATCTCTTTTAATATATCCTGGAGCTGAAAAGGATTCTATCATAAGCATGATATCAATTTTTTCTTTCAACTGCAGGAAATCTTCAAAAGCCCATTTATCCTGCAATAATACAGGATAATCAATCTTTTTCTTAATCATTTTATAAGCTTCAGCAACTTCTTTCGGTGCTTTTACTTTTACAACTTTTTTCATAAAAAACTCCTTCATATCCAAGGGTGCTATTAATAGCACCCTTCCATTTTCCGTTGTAGAATTTACGAAAACAGCTTTTCTAATGATCTTATCTTTTTTAATACGTCCATATATTCTTCCTGCCCCATGGTCTTAGGCTCTGACTTCAGCAATTTACGAATTTTTTTAGTTAATTTCATAAATTCTTTATCATCCAATATATAAGTATAAGTATTACTTTCTAAAGACTTACCATTCTTAAAAGCTTCAACGTCTTTCTTACTGATTGCCTTTCCATTTTCTTTTTGATGTTGTTCTATCAGACGCTTCTGATCTTCTTTTTCCATCGCTGCAATTTCTGCAGCTACTGCAATATTGGCGGTTCCATCTTTTACTGCTTCTTTTAATTCTTCCGTTCCGCTATTTGCTACTTTGGAAATTTTCCCAACTTGAGCTGGTGACACATTCAGTCTTTCAGCCAGTAACTCTCGACTCTTTTTTCCAGTCAACGATTGCGTTATTTTTTCTCCTGTATCTGACTCATAAGTAAATTCACCAATTCCAGAGGCTTTTAACTTTTTATAAATTGGCTCTAATTTTTCTACTTCAAATAAATAGTCTGCTTCTGAATATTTTCGCTGTCCGGCATTCGTACCGGCAATTTCCAGTATTTCTTTTTCTTCATCTGAAAGGATATCAAGATTAACCTTCAGTTCTTTTTCTCTGATAATACATGGAATATCACCTTCCCATTTTCCATCTGCAATCAGCTTATCAATTGCAGTTAAACGTCGCTCACCTTCGATTAATTTGTATCCAGATCCTTCTGGCTTAACCCCTAACGGTTCACGTAATCCCATTACATAAATGAGATCTGCTAAATTTTCTATGTCCGAAATAGAGTATTCATTTTTCGGATTTTTGTAAATCTCGTCCCTTGGAATATATGTAATCTCCATATTATTCTTTGCCAAATTTTTTGATGCCTCATTCAGGAGTCCTGCTCCTGTGCCTCCCATAAAATCTTTAAACTTTCCCATTATACTTCCTCCCCAAAACGCATAAAGTCTTTAAGTTTCTTTCCCTCATATTTCTTTTTCAAATTTTTCAGTTCCTTTAACTGCTCTTCATTGATTTTTCCACTATTCTTTTTACTTTTTAATGTCTTCATTCTGTTCAATGCTTTTTCAGCCTCAACATACTCAAAATATTTTTCGGTACACTCAGCTTTATCTACATCTAAGATATACTTTGTCAGAAACAGGTAGTCTACCGTAGCCGTTCCCGTCCTTTTTTCATCCAACTCCAACAAGGGCTGTTGAAGCCAGGAACTTTCTTCGACTAATTTATTGTTCCTGATCGTAACAGGAATTAACTCAATATCCTGCATAATCCCCTTAAAGATATTCACAGCCTGTTTTGACACTTCTTTTCCCTGCTGATATCTTGTAAAAAATGCTCCCATGATGCGTAATCTTGGATGATAGCTTTTTACCATACGGACGAGGTTTTTCACCGATCTCGCCCCCATAATCGACCCTGCATCTACTCCCATAGGGATATAGACTTCATCCCCGGCTACCAATGCATTGATATTAAGGATTGACAGTGAAGGACTACAATCCATAATGCAGTAATCGTACTCTTCATCCAACTTATCCAACTGGGTTTTTAATTTAAATTGTTGAGGCAGCACCTTGTCTGCCTTAATAGTTTCTTCTGCTTCTGCAAGACTTAAATAAGCCGGGATTACATCTAAATTTTCATATTTGGTTTTTAAAATTCCCTCATGCGGATCCATCTCTGAATCCAATAGTAATTCCTGGATAGATACCTTCTGCTTCATCTGCCCTGTCAAAAGCTTAAAATAGTCTGTCTCTGAGAAAATACTTGAAGAATTTCCCTGTGGATCAATGTCCACTAAGAGAACTCTTTTTCCAAAAACTTTCGCCATCATATGGCTAATGGCTGTACTGGTGGCACTTTTGCCAACGCCACCTTTTAGATTAAAAAACACTATTCTTTTCATCTTTTTTCTCCTTTTTTTATTATTTATTACAGTTTAATTATACTAAAAGCTTAGTATTTTTTCAATCATTACGCATTTCATTTCACGCCGATTTTTCTTTTTTTATTGTAGCATAAAACAGGGTGCTATTAATAGCACCCTGTAATAATTCCCTCTATTTTGATGTCCTTTTAGTTCCTCTGTGACCTACTCGTAATTTGAATATTACAGAGCTTCTTGCTTCAACCATCAACACTTAAGAAGTAATTCTTCTTAAGTCTTACTCAATGTCCACAAATTCGATGGTTGAATGGAGTGTTAATTACAACAAAATTTTGCTTTCATCTCAGCAATTGAATAACTGAGGATTCTCGCTATTTATCCTAAAGAAAATATCATTCACACTGTTAATTCTTCTGTACTGCTTACATTTAATTCTTTTTCCAGCATTCTGTCATGCTCCATTATATTCTTCCATGCTTCATAATCTTTCCTTAATGACTTGATAAATTGGTTCATACTTTTATTAAAATTTCGTTTTACCTTTTCAAATTCTTTTCCCACACTGATTTTTCCTAATTTCGTTGCTTCATTTACATACAAATGGATTGCTGCTTCATTTCTATTTCTAATGGCCCTGCCAATCCACTTCCCTGCTTTCTCCATATTTCCGGCTTGTAAATAGATCTTTCCTAAATAATATTGGGCATATCCATTCTCCTGCTCTGCAGACTTTTCAAACCACTTCACAGACTCCTGCAGATTCTTCTCGACTCCTATCCCATTCATATAAATCTTTCCCAACATATATTGTGCATACTGATTATTCTGCTCTGCAGATTTTTTTAGCCATTCTAAAGCTTTTTTCATATTCTGGTTTCCATTAATTCCTGTTAAATATATTTTTCCCAACTGGTACTGTGCATACTGATTTCCATTTTCAGAAGCTTTTTCAAACCATTTTACAGCTTCCTCTATATTCTGCTCCGTGTCCTCTCCCAATAAGTACATTTTTCCTAAATAATATTGGGCATATTCATGCTCCTGTTGTGCTGCTTTTTGAAAAAGTTCTTTAGCCTTCATCAGATTTTTTTCGACTTCTTCCCCTTTTAAATATAATTTACCAATCGTATATTGAGCTAAAGGATTTTCATGTTCTGCAGCTTTCTTTAACCAATTTATTCCTTCTTCCTTTTTCCCTTTTTCTAAATAAATTTTTCCAATCAGCCATTCAGCGTATGCATGACCCTTAACCGTTGCTTTTTTTAAATATCCCAACGCTTTTTCCGTATCTTGTTCCGTTCCAATTCCTTGGTAAAACATATACCCCATTCGATATTCTAACTTTGGATCATTGATATCTTTATCCAATTGTATAAATCCGTTTAAAGCTTGTTCAAAATATTGTTCTGCCTGTACTTCTCCTTCTTTTCCACCGATTCCTTTTTCCGATAGAACAGCAAATTGATAATCACCAAATGGATTCTTTCGATATTGAGCAGAGACACCTTTCCTATAGTGTTCATATGCAGTCTCCTGATCTTTTTCTTGATAATAAAAGATATTCCCTAAAGAATATGCTGCATAGTTGTTTCCTTTACTTTCTGCAGATTGATAATATTTTTTTGCCTGATCTGCATCTCGCTCTACCCCATATCCACGGTCATAACATTTTCCAAGTTTATATAAAATTGTTCCTTTTTGATGATTCGTTAAATTTTCCTTTTCCGCTAATACCTTCCACCCCTTCACAGCTCTTTGATAATACACAGCACTTTTCTCTTTTTCTTCTGTATTTCCATTCTTATATATTTCTGCTAAATCGAAAAGTGCAAGCACATTCCCTTTTTCCGCTTCCTGCTCATAAAGCCAGATACCTCTTTCCTCATCCGGTTCTTCGAGTGCCGATCCATAAAAACTTTTTCTAGCTTCCTTATATTCTTTCGTCCATTTGCTATAAACTGCTTCTTCCAAAGAAGCATCTTCTATTTCTTCCATTTCCACAGGAAGTACTTCTTCTATTTCCTTTCCATCAAATTTCTCTTGCTCATTTTCTTTTTCTTCCAATGCGAAAGTTCTCATTTCTGCTAATATGATATTTCCCAATCTTTTATGTAGATCTTCCAGTTTCCCTGTTCCATAATCTTTTCCAGTATCTCCATAAGCAGCCATATATCGTGCCGCTTGAATTTTCAGTAATTCTTTTATCCTTTTCATTTCCTCACCGTGATACACTGAAAGATATAAATCCGATAATTCATCAATTTCTGACCGGATGGGTTTCATAATATTTTGGCCGTACTTCCACATATTCTTCGGGCAATCCGGTAACATTTCATATACTTTAAAAAATTGCTCCTGCAGTTTCGGATCCATACGAAAACTGATATTTGCTTTATTTTTTAGAATTTGATCCCGTATGATACTATTAATTTCTAACGTTACATCCCTCTGTTGCATAATCTCATTTGCAATAGCACTCTTACATAACTTAATACTGGATGCTTTAAATACCCCCACATATTCCTCTTTTACAACCTGCTCTCCCTTCCCATTTAGAACTGGCTTTTTATGCACCAGCTTATTTTTTTCATTTCTACTAACCTCATATTGCTTATAAGTTTTCTTTTGTCTCATCGGGATCGGTTCAACCGTGGCCACATGCACATGAATATTATCCGTGTCGTAGTGAATCCCTGCAGACCAAAATGCGTGCTGCAGACCTTCATTATTCAGCATTGCATCAATACCTTTTCGGATTGCCTCACGCATTTTTGTTTCATTTAAGATATCGCTTTTCATATCATAAATTCCGTTTTGCTCCAACCACCGGTTATCGAATGATATCACCGTTTTCCATAATACACTCCCATTTTCCTGAGCTTTTTCAAATAAGCTTTTTAACTCTTTAATTTCATTCTCACTCAGATTATCCTTTTCCATCGTAAATAAGCTGTCTGTTTTTGCAAGATAATCATTATATTCCTTATACTGTTTCTGCTTACCCTGCTCTTTATTCATGTAGTCAATATATCCTGAATAACTTGCCGATTCCGGTGTTTCAAATTCCGTAATAACATTAACTCCCGATACAATTCCAGCCATCTTTTTCTCCTTAAAAATTAAGGTGCTATTAATAGCACCTCATTATTTTTTCCTTTTATTGTCCTTATACTGTTTCTTTTTTCTCAGGCTTTTCTCATGGATTTTTTTCGATTCCGTAATCACATTATGCTCAATTGCTCCAGGAGAAACCAGATGGTTGATATTCATCTGAAACAATATCGTATTCACTACATCAATAAGTACATGACTATTCTTTTCCGTTTCCTTCACTGCATATTCTAATCGCTCCAATTTTTCCGAAATTCGTTCTGCTTCACTTTTTTCATAATTATAGGATTCTATGATATATCTGATTGCTGCAGCTTCTGTATTACATTCTGGATGTTGCTTCATTACCTCCCGGATGATTTCTATTTGTTCTTCTTTTAACTCAAATATTTTTTTCATAAATAGCCTCTTAATTTTTAAGGTGCTATTAATAGCACCTTCTTCTTTTAACTGTTTGCCTCAATGATTTCAATCGCTTTTTCTAACACTTCATTTTGATACTTTAATCGCCCGGCCAATTCATGGATCAGATTCTGATACTTTTCATCCAGTAATCTCACTTCCGGCATCATGGCAGTCTGCGTCAGGATAATTCGTATATATTCTTCCCTGCTAATTTTTTTCTTCCTTGCTTCTTCAGTCAGTTTCTCCAAAACATATGGCGGTAAATTCCTTATTTTCACTTCACTCATAACCTATTTTCCCATATATTACTATTCATATTTTTTATATAACCGTTAAAGTTCCTGTCCCCATGGAATCCCCAGGCACTGCCTGGGCCTCACGCTTGCGTGGGGTCAGATTCCCCTTATGCTCTTTCCTCCACCCGTCCTGACAATCCATGGAATGGATGCGGACGGGTTTCCAATAAAAATTATACTAAAATTTTAGTATAATTTCAACCAAAAAAAGAAACACCTTACAGGTGTTTCTTCCTCTCGTTCTGTTTTTGTACCTCTTGGAGCAATTCTCCAAAAGACTGATAGCTTTTTACCCTTTCAGGATGCTGACGCATTTTTTCAACTTCCTGAAAAGCAAGCAGGGTTTCCTTATTCGGATTCGCCATAATATCTCTCCCTTTCCTATCACGTCAACACTTTTTTTCTTAGTATAGCAAGATTCATTCTGATTTGCAATCCATCAGACTTTTTGCTCCCGTCGTACTTACAATCAGAAAATCATGTAAATAAATTCCCATCAGCTTTCCAAGCTGTTGCAACTCTTCTTTGCGTGCAAGGTCTTCTTTGGAAGGCTCTAAGTGACCACTGGGATGATTATGAGCAAGAATCATCCCATTTGCCCCCACAAGAAATGCCCTCTGAAAAATTTCCCGTCCCCTGCAGTGGCTTTCATTCAGACTTCCGTGGGAAATCGGGAAAATACCGATGATATCCAAGGCAGTGTTCAAGGCAAGCATGACCACGTGTTCTTCTGCTTTCCTGTTCAGACGTAAGGTATCATTTAAAAGCTGTATGACGGTTTCTGAATTGATATACCCTTTTTCACTGATGTAGTGGATTTTCTCGGTTACAAGACTGGGCAGACCATTTCTTAATTCCAAGGTATACTGTGCAATCATTTCCTTCCCCCTTTCAAAGGGCTTTGACGCTTTGTGTCAAAGCCCCGAAAATTTTTTATGCCCTTGTAAGCTTTCCATCCTGAATCCAGTACACGGAGTAGCTTAACACCTCTTCGGGTTGTAGTTGCTTGTCGTTGACTTCCTTTAATATCGTCTCACAAGTTTCCAGTGGAATTGTGTTCGGAAGTATGATGCATTCATGCACGGAACTGGGAATAATCCATTTCCCCTCCAGCTTTTTCTGTATGGATTCTGTCAGGATACCGACTGCTCCATACATCCGCTGTGTATTGGTCAGCACATTCATCCCCTCTTCATCCACTTCATTGAACTCCATTTTTTCCCCGGTCAGTAGTTCTCCCATCATCAGTTCCATAGAACGGTATACGACCTCTTTTTCTATATTTTTTTTCGCAATCTCAAATGCTTCCTGCTCCGTCAGTTCCAGTTCTTCTAATACATCATAGTGAACAGCCGCCCCACATTCGCTGTACTCATCAGAACACGGAATGAATACATAGAGTGCCATTGCCATGTCCAGACAATCCCGATAAACGACTTCTTCTTTTGTAAAATGCTCCTTTGCCCGACTGGAATACAGCCGGATGGTCAGATGCTCCCGAAACCAGTCCGGATCCATCATTTCCTCATACTCAATGGGTGGTTCTGCCGTCATTTCATGGAAACGAATCAGCTTATCGACTGCCGTGTCAATTTTCGCATCCGTCAGAATCTCCGCATCATAAATGATCGGGTTGATGTTGTTCTGACGTGACCATAACATGAGTCCTTTGTAGTAGACTCCATTGACCCACTTCTCATGCTCTCTGACAGTAAATTCTGCCCCTCTCCGTTTCAGTTCCTCGTTCAGTTTTTCTACTCTGTTCATTTTTGAACTCCTTTCTGCACCTTGTGGTGCGACCTGATAGTTGCATGAAGACCGCATTGCTCTTTCTTTTTACCGTCCTGAAGCTTCCCTGATGGATGCCGCTTCCCTGATCGGGAATGCCGGGCGGTCCTGCCGTCTTGCATGGGCTGCCTGTAAGGCGGATGAGTGGGCCTGTAAAGGACGGTCACGCTCGTTTTATCCTTTACAGGCTCGCTCATCTGACTTATCCTGTGCAGCTGCAAGACAGGCAGCCTGGCAGTTTCACGGGAGGGATGTAGCAGCCAAAACGGAACGCTTCAAGACGGGAAAAAGAAACACCCGCCTTGGTAAGGCGGGTCGGGGTGGTCGCTATTTTTCAGGAAAGCCTGCAGGCTTTCCTCCTCTTTTTCTCCCTGGGAGGGGGCAGGGAGAGGGAGATCCGTTCCGGATCGGAAGAGGGTGGGAATGGTACACGAAAAAAAGAACTTGCGTTCGGGTGAACTTTCTGTTATAATAACTTTGGTTGTATGAAGACGGAGTCGTTTTGAACTCCTGATAAAAAGGCATCCTGCTACGGGATGCTTTTTTTATTTGCCCGGTCAGTCTCATAATAAATATGAGACTCTAGCAGAGACAGACATTCCTTCTTTGATCAGAAAAAATCCCCACCGGAGTTACTGCTCCGATGGGGGATCTATCCTTTTCATCTTATTCATCTAATTCCGAATCATCCAGATCATAATGATCCATTTCTTTTAGTTCTTCCCAGCTAACACCATACGCATTTAATAATGCCAGTTTCAACTCTCTTTTGTCTACGGGTGTAAGCAGTTCCATTATGCTCGTCGGTTTTTGCTCTTTCCGTACTAATTCTTTTGCTGCATCATACAGTACCCTTGCCCGTGAGGGCAAAAGCATCGGGCTTTCTTTCTCTCTCTGAATCCTGTAATCTAATTCAATATTTGACCAACTCAGATCTTCCGGGATCTCGCTCGTAATATATACATTTTCCAGGTATTCCTCTCTGCCGTTCGCAGGTGCGATATACGCATATCTTCTCTTTCCCTCGTATTCATATCTCAATACCTTATCTTCAAGTAATGGAAGTTCTATATATCGAATTCCTTTTTCCTTTAAGCAGTCTTCAAATTTTCTCCCTATTCGTTGGTGACTGACTTCTATGCCATAATGCTTAAATCTCATGCCTCATACCTCCTTATCAAACCAAATTTTCCCGGTCGGTGCTATTAATAGCACCGACCGGATTTTCATCCCTTTTTGCTATCTCCTCCACTTGCAACCAACTTGCTTTTTTCACTTTCTTCCGAAGAAATGAAAGGGGGCTTTGCTGGTAAAGTGGCGGGGCGGGCAGTGTTCGGGGGACTCACTACCACAAAAAGAAAAATTTTTTATTTTTCGTGGGTGCTATTAATAGCACCCACTTTTTTCTCTTAATTTTACAGATACTTCCTGATGAATTTGGGAAGATCATCATACAGGTACCGTTGGTACTCTTCCTCTATTTCTTCCCCTTGAATAGAGCCATCAAGTAGGTCTTCCCACTGGTGATAGCTGAATCCAGTTTCGTTCTCAAGCCACTCCTTAAAGGGCAGCTTTCCCTCCGTTTTTATTTTGGGAAGGTCAGCCGGATTTATATCAAAATCTGTATCCTCTATAGGCAGCCATTCTAATTCCCAGCCGCCATCTTCAAGGTAGTAAACTGCCAAACATCCGGCAACTTCCCACTCGGAAGTTGCCACATGTTGCCCCGTTTCGGTATCTGTTCCGTACCAAAATCCGCTTTTTAATTTAAATCCGTTCCATTCTCTATTTGTATTTGTTCTATCTAATTTAATCATCTTTTTCTCCTTTTCTATCATACAGAGAGGCTACTGCCCCTCTGCTTTTCTATATATTTTTAATCAATATCCTTTTTTGACCAGCTCATTGGCTTCTTCAATGATCCGATCCGCTTTTTCCCAGTCGATCAGATCATCTTTTTCGATCAGCCAGGAAAGAAAGTCTGTATTTCCTTTCATTTCCTTCACTAGCCGACGATCTGTATAACTTTCGATGTTCTGGTATCCATCGAAAGTAAACCAATCGTCGCCCATACTGAAGCGACCATAATAAGTGGCTCTTACTGCCTCAACCGGATCGAGCTGCTTTACCAACTCTTCCCAGTCTGCAGTAAAGCCTGCATCTCCCTGCTCCGCAAGCCACTCATTATACCGACCCACAAATGACAGGTTGATGTCCATTTCATCTATGAAGCACTGAACGAAGTCTTCTCTTTTCAATACTCCATATTTCTCATACTGGGTTAATAAAATTGCATCATTTTTCATTGCTTTTCACCTTTGGATCATGCTATAATGATCCTACCTTTCTTATTGATGGGTGCCGATCGGGTTTAGTTGCTAGCTGTTGCCGGTCGGCTTTTTTCTTTTTCTTTACAATATAATTATACTAAAATTTAAGTATTTTTATAATGAAACCGCCCATTTCGACCAATGTCATTAAGATAAGAGTCCTTCGAGGTCTTGACACTCAAAAGCGATGACAAATCTTAAAATCGGCATTAAGTTAAGGGACTACAAAATCAAAATAAAATGTCTATCGAGGTGTAAAAACTTCGGTAGGCATTTTTTATCGTAGTAATTCATAGCCTTCCTGCCAGGAAAAATTACAAATTGATCGTTTAAAATACAGCTTTTATTTCTATTAAAATTCAAGGTGCTATTAATAGCACCTCACATTTTGGACAACGAAATTTTTCATATTTGCACAACAGGAACGGTAGTATAAAAGAACTGAATTAAAGAAAGCCTGTGAGCTTTCTTCCTTTTTTCTCCCTGGGAGGGGCAGGGAGAGGGAGATTCGGAACGGATCGGAAGTGGGTGGGAATGGTACACGAAAAAGGAAGATTTCCCTTTGGAAGAAAATTTTTGTTCTGATCTGCTTTTCATTTGGTATCAAAATTAATTTTGATACCAAACTTAAAAAAGGGACGATTCCGAAGAATCATCCCTTCCAACTAATTTGCCCAATTTTCAACTTTCAATGATTTTACCCGATCAAATTCTTTTGTATTATTTGTAACAACCGTATATCCTAATGACTGTGCATGACCGGCAATCATCATGTCCAATGGACCGATTGGTGTTCCTGCTTTTTCCAAATCAGCCCGGATCTTTCCATAACTTTCCGCAGCCAAAGTGTCAAAATCCAGAATCTCAATGTTGGCCAGTAATAACGTGAGGGCAAGGCGATTCTTTTCCACCGCTTTACTTTTTTCCACGCCATGCATTAATTCTGCATAGGTGACTGCTGAAATACATACTTCTGATGGATCATGTTGTTGTAATCGCCTGAATACTTCCTTCGGCTTTTTCTTAATCGCATAGATACAGATATTCGTATCCAACATATATCTCATAGTTCTTCCCTTTCCTGTTCCATTCCCTGATTTCTTCCTGTCTCCATAAAATCATCAGAGAACAGATCTACCGCTTGGAGAAAAGAACTCCAACGGTTTGTATTTGGCATAAGTAACACAATGTCACCAATCCTGTTCACCATTACCTCATCAGTGGCAAATCTGCATTCTTTTGGAAGCCTTACTGCCTGACTTCTTCCATTTTCAAAAACTTTTGCTGTCATCATGATACGTCACCCCTTTCTTTTTCTTAGCATCAGTATATACCATGATATATATCTTAGTCAATTTTTTCTTCTTTTTTGAGGAATTTTTTCAGGTGCTATTAATAGCACCTGAAAAAATTTTATACAATTAAACATTTTTCCATCATCAAGTTTTCTCAATAGAATTGATAATTAGAGTGCAAGTCTCTTTTTAAATTTGAGACTACTCAACAATATCCGATCCATTTTCTCTTGCTTTTTTAAGCTTTCGGAATAATGTTGCCCGTGATACTTCTAATTCTTTGGCAACCTGTGCAGCACCACGTTCCTGTATACGTTGTTCAAGATCTTCTAGCTTCACACAGGTTGAACGTGAAGAGTGATCATTAAAAAATTCGTCTATACTTTCATAGCTATCTATATCCCAATTGCCTTCACGTAAACGAGCTTTATGTTTTCCTACCTTGCGGTTTAACCGCCTGATAATCAGATCAGGATCATACGATAACCTGACCAGGGTTTTTGATATGACCGGTTCATCTTTTACGGAAATATCGCCCATGATAAGATCCATTAATGATTTTAACTCCTGAATGGTTTTCTCATTTCCTTCGGAACTTCTGTGAAGTTCCAACATGACACTCTTTTTCATATCTTCCTCCTGTGAGTCTCAATTTTATTTTGAGACTATTATAATATTCGGTCTTTCCAGATGCAATCGTATATTACTTTTATTTCTATCTATTTTTCTACGAATCTCAAAAATATTTTGAGATTCGTTTTGCTAAGGATAAAAAAGTTACATATTGATAGTTTAATTTCAAAACACTTTATTAGTTGAATGGTAATTCTTCATCAATACCATCCGGGATATTGGAAAATCCATCTCCAACATCCGCCCTTTGGTTCGCTTTGCTCGCATCACTCTCTGCTCTGCTTTCTGCAAATTCCTGTTCCTCCACAATCACTTCTGTCGTATATACTTTTACGCCATCCTTGTTCGTGTAACTGCCTGTCTGAATACGACCTGAAATAGAAACTCGCATTCCCTGGCGAAAATACTTCTCTGCAAACTCAGCGGAACGTCCGAATACAACACACGGAATAAAATCCGCTGTCGGCTCACCGTCTCTCTTGAATCTCCGATCTACTGCAACTGTATATCTTGCAACTGCTGTAGCATGATCTCCTTGTGAATATCTTACTTCTGGATCTCTTGTCAATCTTCCTACTAATATCACTTTATTCATCTCTTATTCTCCCATCTTTCTTATTTTATCGTTATCAATAGTTAAATCTTTTTTCCAGTCTCCCCATTGATCAAAAAATTCTGTCGGGTGACTGGATACATATTTTACAATCCGGTTCCAAATTATTTTTTCCGGATCATTTTTCGATGCATTAAACCCAACTACTACAGCATAAGCAAGCTTTACACCATTTCGCCAGGTCTGCATCCTCTTTTCAATCTCCTCAATCGTTCCCTTCTCCTGATATAGACACCATGAATGCGAATCTTGTCCATCCTCAACTATTGGTGCATTCCAGGTCACGATCTTTCTACAATTACAGTAATCGTAAATTTTTCTTTTCTCCTCATCCACCAGACGAATTATACCAAATTCATCTCTCACTTCTTTTGTCTTCACCTCTTTCACCTCCTGTCCTGCGGAAAATAATTAATCTTCTCTATTTTATTTTTGGGTTTTCCGTATTTCGGAACATAACCAAAACGGTTAACGTAATCCAGCAGATTACACCGGTTACTTAATACTTCTGTAACCATTATCAATGCGGCTGTATCATCTGCCGCACAGTGGGAGTTCTGACAGCCTTTCAGGTTAAACCGCTCAATCGCATCCGCTAACTTATGCGGATATGCTTCGATTTCTCTGAAAACAGTCAGGGAATCTAGGTAATCCACATCCAGCTCTTTGAAATCCGGAAATTGATGCTGCATAAACATCAGATCAAACTGTGCATTATATGCAATCACCAGACCTTTTTTATCTTTTTCAAAAAGGTTCGTGAACTCCTCATAAACTTCACTCCAGTCTCTTCCCTCCTCTCGGATCACTTCATTTGTAATACCTGTTAATTTTTCTAAAAATTCAGGTATTACAATCCCCTCCGGGAGCTTTAACAGGCTACTGGTTATATTCGTAACCCATCCTACTCCCTGTTCTTCTTTGACCACCTTAATAGCAGCCAACTCTGTTATGTAGCTACATTCCTGATCAAGTCCAGTGGTCTCCGTGTCAAAAAATACGAGATAGTCATATTTTTTAAATAATTGATCAAAATTCAAATTGTTCATTTAATATCTCCTCTCTTAGCTATTATTTATTACAATATAAT
>ERZ772816.217-NODE-217-length-68398-cov-8.046106_pt1 | contig 68398 bp, 89 predicted proteins | sample MGYA00511359_ERZ772816 | MGnify/ENA primary metagenome ERZ772816 (study PRJEB29015, sample SAMEA2737710) | human gut metagenome | biome: human gut; feature: human-associated habitat; material: faeces | place: China | collected 2012 ...
ACGTAATCTTATGACTATGAGGAGGTATTTGATCTAAAGTAAGAGTTACTAGGGCCTGCCCACCAGTATTACCAATACGTTCGTATTCATAATTTCTTGGATCATATCCTACTACAAATCTACCTCTTAAGTCTGGAACACTTATATAACCAGCTTTAGTAGAAGCAGTATTATACTTATCTCCAATAGCTTTATATAATTCTGGGTATTCTGCTATACTTACTTGACTTCCATCACAAAGTACATAACCTTCAGGAACTCCAGAACCAGACCATAATTGGATAAGACCGATATCCCCTCCAGCAGTGTTCTCTTTTTTACCCTGTCTACAAGTTACAACTACAGTTTTACCTGATTCATCCTGTATGAAAATTACTTGGCCAAGTTTATCATTATGAGTATTATCGTTTAAGCTCATGATAAGAGTAGTACCAGAGCCAGATACATCTCCCGAGTTTTCCCTAGTATAATTTACATTAACTGGATCACCAACTTTCTTTCCATTGATTACCATTTGTTTAGTAGATACAATAGTAACCTCTTTACTTTCTCCTGTAGGCTCAAAGTATAATTCAGTGGGTGAAACTCTGAAAGAAGTTTCATAATTGCCTTCCCCTTTCTTGTGGATAAGCTTTACTTCTTTAGTTGACCCATCTACAGCTTCTACTGTTAAGATCTGAACTATATCTTTGTCCGTAGCATTCTTTTCTTCTGGTGTTACCGTTATAACAGTCCTACCTGAACCTTGATTCTTGCTTATAGTGAATCCCATTATCTTCTATATTTCCTTATTTCTTTACGAAGTTCTCTTACTATAGTTTCCTTCAGAACCTTCTTACCACCAACTTGTTCGAAAGCTGGTGCCCATAGAGGTCTTGGAGGTAAATTACCACCTCTAGAACCATACTCTAACATGATAGCTACTTGGTTCAATGTTCTTTTACTAGTCCTATTACCCTTTCTGGTTTTCTTAAGGTTAGTAGGTATACCTACGTAAGTTCGATTCTTCTGTTTTACTATTTGTACTGATCTCAAATACTGACCCGTATAATTCAAAAGGGTATGCTCTCCATATCGTTTAATAGTATTAGCAGAGTGAGGATCCCAATGGGTTCCTCTTGGGGGAGTACCTGTTCTTAGGCATTTTTTCACAAGTCTGAGAAGTTGATTGCCGAATTTCTCAGTAGCTCTATCATAAGCATTCCTCATGATAGAAGGAGTTTCTGCAATTAACCTCTCAGCTCTAGCCTGTTCTTTTGGGTCAGTATATATCTGTAAGTCTCCCAAGGGAGTACTTATAGTTATGTTTACTGACTTACTTGCCATCTGGATTTTCCTTCGGTTTATTCAAGCCAAGTGAATCCATCATAAGGTTTATGGCTTGCTGTTGTGATTGTAATACTGATACTACATCTTTCCTGAATGAAGCGAATTCTTCATTGAATTGACTACCATTAGTGGGCTCCTTGTTTTCAAACATAGCAAGGATATTATCGCATTCCTTTATTATGTTCTCGTATTTACCTACATTATTAATAATACCAAGAGCCTGTGACCTTTGCAATGATACTTCGTTTACAATATTACTTCCAATTAAAGTGTAGTACACATTGTTATAAATACCCTCATTCCCATCCGAAGGTAAATATACGGTTACTGTACCAATGGAATCTTGAAGAACAATTTCTATAAGATTAGAAAAGCCATCACCATTTTCATTAGCTCTGGGTTTACTTTCTCCTACCTTTACTACTTTAGCTCGGTCAAAGATTGGGTACATTGATCTTCTGTCTCTTTCTAGAGTAAAGACTGAATCTCCTCTTTGTAATGATTTAAATTTCATTTCTTCCATACTGCATTATTTTTATTGATTAGACTTAATCCCATTTGAACCATACTGGGATTCTGTTTCATAAATTCTACTAGGTTCAAGAAATTATAGTATCTATAAATATCTATCAGTCTTTGTGCTTCATCGGCTACTCTCTTTGCTACCTCTAAATTAGGAGCCGGTAGTTGCATTTGGAGAGTAAAGGTTTGTAGTTTATTATCTTCTTCCATGTTTCTTACTAGATTAAAACGAAAAAAGGGAAATACCCACTACAGGTACCTCCCTTTTCCCTAATCAACTTTAATAGAAATTATGAAGTTTTATTACCCAAAGCCTGTACTACCGAGTTAATAATGTTTTGATCTCTCTGAGCATCAACTACTCGATTCAGTCTAGCAATTTCTTGGTCTTTTGCAGTGTTCTCAATCAAGCACTTAATCTCTTGCTGGCCTTTCATTACCTCGCAATGATTACGTTCTGCCTGAAGAGCTAATCGGTTTTCAGATTCTCTAACTAGGCCTTTAATTTCACAGCAGCAAGTTGACTGTTGATGTTCCATCTGGCAAAGACGGTCCATAACTCGATTGAACCCTGCTCCCATTTGATCACGAGAATCCCGGATATCAGAATTAGTCTTATAACCAAGATCACAAAGGCCACGTTCAGTAGCAAAGCGATTGTTAAGTACTTCTTTACCTACACCCTCTACTTGTCTAGAAACTCCTGCAACTTCAGAAGTAACTCCACGAGCAGCATCAGATATGTCTTTGTAAATACCAGCTTTTGCTTCCTGAACAGTAGATTCCACTTTTTGGATATCAGCTTTTGTGTCATTGATTTTGTCCCACACAGAAACTGCAGCAGCACCAAAACCACCACCTACTAAAGCTCCACCGACAGCACCCCAACCGGAGCCCCATCCTCGATTATTACAACATTCATCACTATAACGATTATGATCCGCAACCACTACAGTACCTTCACCAGATTTAACTTCCATAATGATATAATGATTTAGTTTTAATTAGTTTTAAAGTTAATAATTAAATTTATCTATCAATAAATGTACTAGTGTTGTGTTTAGGATTAAATTGTCTAGGTGGGCCAAGAAACATCCCAATGATGGGTATTATTCCCCTCTTCAATCCTAAAGTTACCAATTAATAACCATAAACCTCCTACAGGATTATAGGCCCATACATAAACATTATCTCCAACCCCTCTATCCTTAGTAATACTTTGAAGAGAATTCACAGTTATTTTACCTTCTACTGAGTCTACTATAATACCCTCACGTATTAAGCTCATATCATACATAAAGTCAGAAGTATGAGGTATATTAGCCGTATCAAATAATCCCCACGTATCTTGATCATTATTACCATTTGAAATATTTAAACTTAATTCCAATCTGAAATTATTTATTTTTGCTTCTTGAAGAACTCTGAAAATTACTGTTTTTCCAGATGGCTTCTGTCTATAAGTATCTGCTCCAGTTCTTACAGTAGTGCCTGTTTCAGCTATATTTGCTATAAACCTGAATGGGGATTGAGTATCTTGTGTGATTACCAAGCCGATTGATTTCTCTGTTATCTCCGAATGGACTACCTCTATATCGTCTGCAGATAAGGGACTACCATTGTGAGTAGAGATAATATTAAGTACATGTTTATTTACCAATCCATTTGAAGGAGCTGAGAAGGTGAAATCGGTGTAATGCCCATTACCATCTGAGTCAGTAATATAAAACTCATAGACATCTCCTGCTTCTTGAACTATTGTCAGAGTACAAGTTTTATTGGATTCTCCCTGAGTAAAGGTAATAATTCCTGTTCTAGATGAACTACTGTTATTAGTGGCTACCTTATATATAGCCCCAGCACCTGAACCAGATATAGTAATCCAATCCACATTAGAAGATAAAGTCCAATTAAGGAATTGGTTACCATTCTTCCTAGAATATACTCTTACGGGTCTATTGAAGAATGAGTCTGAGCTTGGCCAATCAGAATAAGTAAGAGAAGTACTCAAAGAATCCCCCGAGTTTTCTCTAATACCAAACTCATAAGTTGAAGCACTCTGTTGTACAGTTTGTACTAACTCTCTATCTAAGCCATTAGGTTGATTAGCTCTGATTGTAAGAGTTCTGCTTGCAGGCTTTGAATGCTCAGGTATGGTAATAGTTACTTTAAAGTAATAACCACTCACATTAGTAATAGTTTCGGTTACTCCGGATGGCAAAATAAGAGTAGGTTTAATAGCTTCGGTAGAACTTAAAGAACCGTTAACATATCTAGACCTATAACTTTTTATATAAAAAGAAATATTACCTCCTTTACCTTCAACAGTACCAATGGATAAAGTACTAGTTTTATAACCACTATTCTGTTGGGTACTGTGTTCAAATACCATACCACTACTGGGATAAGTTACCTCAGCCGAATTCTGTGTAATGGTTAAATATACAGGAGTTGCCGTATCATAAGTAAACTTAATCTTAAAAGTTCTAGGTGATGAGTTAGGGTTTGGTGCTACACTAATACTACATCCACTAGAACTTTTACCAGAGATGGTAATATCAGATGAAGTTCCCTCAACTACTTCAGCTGAAGTATAAGTAGTTCTAGTGTTTTCTACATAAGTTCCATTTATATATGTATCATAATTAGCATTTACTGTCAACCTAAATCCTGAACCAGTTCCGGGTACATTTTTAGTAGTTGGGTCTATAGATAGGTGATCTACATAGGTTACTTGACCTCCTTCCTGAGAAATTGAGATAGTCTGGTCTGTAGCAGTTGGGAAATCGAAAGTAACCGTAAAATTTCTAGCAGAACCACTATTACTTGGGATAGAAATACTATTACCACTAATAGAAGCCGGACTAGAAACTCTTACAGTAGCAGTTTCTGATTCTGTATAACTACTACCTTGACCATTCCAAGTATAAGTTCTACTTGCACTCTTAGCAGTTACATTAGATTGACCTCTATTGTAACTGAAAGAAGTTTTATCTACTCTACAGTTATAACTCCATGAAGAATAAACTTTTCTACCTGCTGCCTGGGTAAATGTTGCCTGTATGGTTTTACCCGAATACTTCTGAGTCCAAGTTACAGTGATTGATTTACTATTAGTAGATGTATTGTTGGGTACTATTCTACCTTTATTACCGTCGTAATCTGTAGTATACCAAGAACCTTCCGAAGTTTTAGTGACATCATTCGCCAAACTTTGAGAGATAGTAGTATTAACACCGTTTACTTGCTTAACTCGATTAGAAGCATATGAACCAAAGGGGTATGTACCTCCAGTAGCTGGAGCATTAAAAGAAGGATTACTATTCGGATCCCACTGGAATGTATAAATCCATTGCTCGGCATTGATATCCTCTAACTTGACACATTCATTGTTACCATAGCTAGCAGCATTACTAATTACAATAACCTTGTCAACATTGGAGTCCTTACCATTATTGAGTGCTAACAACTCAGCCTTGGTAGGGCACTCATTAGAGGTCTTACCAAGGCCGGTCTTATTCAGAATAGCACTCCAAGTTGCTATTTCTGCCATATTACTTATTGTTTAATTGTTTCTTAAAGTCTTCGAATTCTTTTCTCAATAACTTAACTCCCTCAAGAGCCATGACACTGAGCATTTCATACTCTACCACTTTTACTTTTACATATTCCTGACCATCTTCTCCGACGAAAGTTTCGAATCTAGATTGGTTAGGTACTTGAGAAGCAGGTATAGTATTCTCTGATACCAACAGAGGTTCAATTTCCTCTAAGCTCTGAGCAATAGTTCCCACTTGGTATTTACCATTCATCTTGAAGTGAACTGTAGGTATATTACAGATTTGGTCCAGAGTATGGTTCAAATTCTCTACTTGAGATTTTAATCTACCATCTGATTCCTTCCAGAAACCAGAAGCTGCAGTAGTTTTAGCAAATACTACTTGGTCTGTAGTAGCCAATCCTAATTGAGCTCTAGTTACATTGTGAGGATTATCTTTTCTGTTTGCATGGGTACTTAAATCGGTTTGAGCTTTTGTACCTGCGGCCTTAGCATCTGCAATAGATGCAGCCTGAGCCGTAGATACTGGCATGTCTGCAGGAGCTAAATTCTGTACCTTACCTAAACCTATCTGAGCTCTAGTTACATTGTGAGGGTTACTCTTATTGCCAATATGAGCATCTAAGCTTTCCTTGATTATTTTGTCAGAATCCTGGATTAATTTCTCTAATGCAGTTTTAGCAGCATCAGTATAAGCCTTAGCTTCATTCAGAGCATTGGTAATATCTCCATTCAGGCCAGAGTTAAGTTTGTTGAACATATCTGCGGATATAGTACCGGCTTGTTCTGCACTTGCTGAAGGAAGAGTGATTTCCCAATATACCTTCTTATACTCAGGTAATACTGACTGATTTTCAGTATTATAGCGATTGTAGTTCTCTATTTTTAGTCTAACTACATTCTTATCTTTTAGTGATTCATCAGCCTTTGAACTAGTAATATTAGATACAATTCCTCCTGGGATAGAATCAAACAGTTTCTTATCTGCTGCTGTTTGTACACCTGCTAAATCTTTAGTAGCAGCAGGTATAGGTTCGTTATGAGAATTTATACTTACAGGGCTATCAAAGTTTGAACAATCAAAGTTTAATCTAACCTCGTTGGCATTTCTAGTCCAAGCTCCACTATCCTTGATATGAGAATAGAATCTCAAGTTATCTACCAAAGCTTTTCTCCAGTTAGATAAATATTTACCTTTACCTCCATCATAAGCAGTACCAGTAACTTCTCCAAGTATCAAAGAAGAAGTATTACTATCTACAAACTGAGTACCTGACCAACGGAATTGATAAGAGGGTTCATCCTGGGTAATATTCAAATATATCTTACCTGATTCTCCAGTAATAGGATTAGCATGATCTGGGTCAGAATATAATTTAATATTGCTCAGCTTTCCAGTTTCACTGATATCATAAGTAGCATAAGCTTCGATAACATCATCAACATAAGAAGGCAATTGACTAGAGGGTACTAATCCATTACCATCCAAAGATGCAAATCCATTAGCCTTACCCTTAGTTGCTACAAAATCATCATGTTTCTTTTCTAAGTTATTGATGTTGGTTTGTAACTTATTTTCAAGTGCGGTATCTGCAGCAGCTCTGGCTTCTTCTTCTTCCTGAATCTTTTGCATCTGAACCTGGTCGTATTCAGCACGGGCATCTGCCTCTTCTTTGATAGCCTGAGTAAATTTAGTGTCCAATGCCTGGTCAGCTGCTTTTCTATCCTCGATTTCTTGAGCAAGGGAAGCTTCGGAAGAATTCTTCAAGGCTTCAATGGCATCTTTTCTGTCTTGGATTTCCTTAGCAATCTGCTGGGGTAAAGTTTCATCCAACTTAACCTTATCAGCAGCAGTCATAGTACCAGCTTTAGTAATTGAAGCTACTGGTAAATCAAAAGTAGTATTATCATCTTTATATATTCCTTCGTTTACAGTTTTTCTGTTTACTGATACTGTAACTTTATTAGCATCTGAAGTTGCTCCTTCTCCAACTACTACAGTCTGAGGAATAGAGTTAAATAACTTCTTATCTGCTGCAGTTTGTACACCGGCTTTCTCAGCAGTAGAAGCGGGGATATCTACAGTGAAATCATTAGATTTCTGTATACCTTCATCGGAGTTATATGTACTTCTACTTATGTTAGTAGTAACCACACTAGCCTTAGGTGTATAACTAGCTCCCGTGATATAATCATTAGGCATAGAATTCCCTCTCTTCTTATCAGCTGCTGACTGAAGACCGGCTTTAGCATCTGTAGCAGAAGGTATAACAAACTTACGAGGCATAGGTTCTCTATAGAGATTGCCCTCTTCTTTTACAGAACTCTTAAAGTTTACTTCAGCAGAAGTACCGTTGATAACCAAGTTCGGATCAATTTCCGTAACCATAGTTAAGGGTAAAGCATTTGAAGTTGCTTCTTCTTTCTGAAGACGTTCATCTAAACCATTAGTGATACCATTAAATTTATTCTCAAGTGCGGTATCAGCTGCTTTTCTATCTTCGATTTCTTTATCTATACGTTTACCCAGAGCATTATCAGCAGCAATTCTTGCAGCCTCTTCAGCATCGATATTATCCTGAAGAACTTTATCTGCAGCAATACGCTCATTACGTTCTGTAGTAAGATCCTGAGTATTCTTATCTACTTTAGCTTCAATACGAATATCCTCAGCCTTTCTAGCCTCGATTTCTGTATTCAACAGTTCCTTGATTTCAAGGTAACCAGTATTCTGATTGCTTTGTAATCCCTGAATTAATTCTAGGTTACGTTGAATATTAGCAGTATTCTTGGCAATCAATTCATCTTGAGCCTGAGCCTTTGTTAATAATTCAGAACGAGTTTCTGTTACGAAAGTTCTCAATTCGCTTACTGTAGCATTAAGAGTAGTACTTAATTCAGTAAACTTCTGAGTAACTTGTTCATCAGCTGCAGTTCTATCGGAGATTTCCTTATCTATAATACCCTTAAGTTCAGTCAGCTTATTAGTAATTGTAGTTGCAAAGTTAGGATCATCTCCTAATGCTTTTGCAATCTCTTCTAGAGTATCTAATACTCCAGGAGCAGAACCAATAACCTTTTGGATTGCAGCTTCTACTTGTTCGGCATTCTGATAGTTAGAATCGTTTTCCAATTGAGATACCTTAGTAATGTAGTTAGCAAATTCCTGGATATTATCTAACTTAGCTTTTAATAAGTCGGTAAAGTCATTTGAAGAAAGCTCTTTGCCATCTACTTTATCAACCTTTCGGTCATTCAAGTTTTCAACAGCCTGAACTCTATCTGATACTTCCTGAGTAATCTTATTCTCTAACAGAGTGTCTGCCTGAGTACGATTAAGGGTTTCGGTATCAATATTATTCTGAAGCTTGGTATCTTCTTGTAGTCTACTTTGAGCCTCATCATTGATATCTTTAGATATAGCTACCAAATCATCTTTGTGATTTTCCATAGCTGTAGTCAGAGAATCCTTAAGAGTTTGTTCAGCAGCCTTAGCTCTTTCTACTTCGGTTTGAATAGCAGTAGTGTTATTAGTTACTTTCTCCCTGAGCTCATCTAAAGAACCGGTTACTCCACTATTGAGGCTACCTATTCTGGTGCTTAAAGCATCATCACCTGCCTTACGATCTTTAATCTCCTGGTCGATTCGAGCATTGATTTTCTCATCTTCATTTGCCCGGGCAGTAGATTCAGTATTTATCAAGCCAGTGAACTTATTATCTAATAAAGTATCTGCTGAAGTTCTATCAGAGATCTCCTTATCGATATTCTGCTGTAAAACAGTATCACCAGCTTCTCTCTTTGAAACCTCAGTGTTCAAGTCGATATTTACCTTATCTACCTGAGACTTAAGATTAGTATCAGCATTGGCTCTTGCTTCAGCTTCTGCATTAACCATGCCTTTTAATTCAGCATAATCTTCAGCTTCCTTAGTAATCTGGTCATTTAATCTGTCAGTATTACGTTGGATATTTGCCTTGTTAGCATTTACCTCCGTCTGTAAAGCATCTATCTTAGCCTGGAGTTCATTCTTAACAGTATTTACAGCATCCTGAATAGATAATGCCAATTCTTGTATCTTGGTAGCATTTGCTGTTACTCGAGTATCTAAAGCAGTATCTGCAGCTTTTCTGTCGGTTTCTTCCTTAGTGATAGCAGCTTGTAATGCAGCATCGGCATCTTTTCTATCTTGGATTTCCTTATTCAGACTAGCTTGAATACCGTCAGTGTTACCAGTAATTTTATCTACTTCGTTATCAACGTATTCTTTCAACTTAGCCTCAAGAGCAGTATCAGCTTCCTTACGGTCAGAAACTTCCTTATCTACATTAGCCTGTACCTGGGCATCAGCTTCTGTACGATTAGTAATTTCTTGATTCAACTGTTCGGTAATAGCAGCCAATTTCTTGGTAATTGTAGTTGCAAAGTTTGGGTCATTACCCAAAGCATCTGCAATCTCCTTCAAAGTATCAAGAACCTCTGGAGCTTCCCCAATAATCTTTTCAATAGCTGCTTGAAGATCTGCTTCAGTTTGATAACCAGCATCATTGATAAGCTGAGATACTTTTGTGATATAATTAGCATGTTCTTCAATGCCATCCAATTTAGCCTTGAGAATATCGGTAAAGTCGTTTTTAGTAAGAGAATAGCCTTCTCTTTTATCTACCTTACGATTATCTAAGTCTTTATCGGCAGCAATACGTTCTTGTTTTTCTTGCTCTAGTTTTTCAAGCAATTCGGTTTTATCTGTACCGGCCTGAGTTTTCAAATCCTCAATCTTATGGTTAAGGATTTCATCTTGAGCAATTCGAGTTTCTTTCTCGTTATCAATATTGTTCTGAAGTACAGTATCTGCATTCTGACGGTTCTGAGCTTCTTGAGTAATGTTCTGCTGTAAACCATTATCTGCATTCTGACGGTCAGAAGTTTCCTTTACAATCTGTTGGTGTAACACTTCATCCTGAGCAGTACGAGCTGCAGCTTCAGCATTAATCTTGGATTCAAGTTCTTGGTCTGCAGTTTTACGATCACTGATTTCGGTGTTCAGTTTAGATTCTAATGCTACATCTGCATTTGCTCTTTCTGAAGCCTCGGTTAGAATCTTATTATTTAAGTCGGCAATATCCCTAGTATGGTCTAACTGTACTTGATGAACAGCCTCGGTCAGTTTCTCATCAGCAGCTCTACGTTCAGCAGCTTCCTTATCTACCAATTCCTTAGCATATTCTTTAGCTTCAGTTAAGTTATTGTCAGTTTCTACTTCCAAATCACCAACCCGGTCTTCTACCTTTTGAATACGAGCATTGATTGCTTCTATCATCCTAGTAATATCTTGTACTACTTTAAGGATAGTTGCATTCAACGTATTAACCGAGTTAACCAAGTTATCGTTCACAATCTTAATCTGAGAAGCTAATTCGTTTTCACGGTTCTTAGCTCTAGTTACCTCAGCTTCTAATTGAGTACGTAATTCAGTTAATCGGTTAGTGATATTGGTAGCAAAGTTTGGGTCATTGTTTAATGCTTCAGCCAATTCCTTTAATGTATCCAAAGCATCATCAGCACCATCTACTAAGTCATGTATATATTTCTCAACTTGTTCTTGAGTCTGATATTTCAAATCGTTTTCTAGTTGAGAAACTTTAGTAACGTAGTTAGCATGTTCCTCAATTCCATTCAGTTTTTCTAGCAATTCATCAGAGAAGTTATTTTCTGACAAATCCCAACCCTCTTTCTTATCTACCTTGTTTGCAATTGATAAGAAGAATGCCCAGAACTCTTTAAGAGTTCCAACAAAACCATGAGCCAAAGAGTCATCATAATAACCCTGTAATAGCCGTTGGTCAATCTCTTCGCAAGTGTAGTATTTACTAACGTACATATGTATATATTTTAAGGTGTTACTTTATTCTTTCCCAATAACAGTTCTGAGTTATTACCACGGAAGTATTCTTTTTCTTTACCAGCAAAAGCATTTGGGATATCATCTGGATTATCTGGGTCAACATCTCCTCCATCCTCTATATCCCCAACTACTACGGCATAATCAGGTAATTTCCTAACTCTGAACTTAATAACTTGGCCAAAGCCTATATGAGGTATATCTTTATCCCATACCTCTCCAAAGTAATCTTGGTAATTTGATACGAACTTCATACCAGTCATAGATTGCATGGTAGTAGCCGAATTACCAGTACCAGGCATTTCTATGTGAACTCCAGAAGGTCCATTCAAGATTATAAGATTACTGTCCCACCAATCGCCCTCTACATTGTTAAGCTTGGTGAAACGTAACATTAACATTTTCATATCTTTATGGATTTTGTTCTACGAATTTGATTTTAGTATCTCTATCCCTTTTGAGGATTACCAAGAATACCAAAGCTTCATCTTTAGCCTGAGATACTTGAGTATCTCCAGAAGGTTTATATACTATCCCATTGATAACAAATCTATCCTCAGACCAGTTAAAGTTCCAATAACCTTCCTGATTGAGATATCCGATTTGTTCTATGTAATTCTTTGAAATAAGTATAGAAAGGTTCTCATCATCTAATTCTCCAGAAACAGTAGCCTTATTAATAGGCCAATTCCTAAAAGCATTGTAATAGCATAAAGCTTCTATGGGAATATTATAATATCTTGGGCTATCATCCTCGGCATGATTTAGATATTGATTAACATGTTTAGCCCAAGTAATTGTTTGTCTTCCAGCATCCCAGTCTAAGAAATCAGTGATAATCTTTTTATACCTATTCCAAGAATGGTTCTTAACCATTCTCCAAGGTTCTTTTGTCATGATTTCTTATCTATTATGGTTAACGAAGGTTTACTTGCTTTATTGAGAGGAGCTGTTGGATTAGGTCCTCCCAAAGGAGTTGGTTTTCGATGATTTACTACTTTTGGTACTACTAACCGTTCGATTTGATCACAGAATGGTAAGTATATCTCCAACCTAGATGCCAGCATACATAGATTCTTTCTTAGTTCATCCATATACCCTCCAGGTTGAATCATCTTTGAATAAGTACTCCATAAGCTAGATATACTTTCGGATATCTTATCATAATACTGTACCTCAGTAGGACCCGTAGTAATTTGTTTTATCCTATCTCCTCTAGCATGTTCTCCAGGTGAATCACCATCTTGGTCTGGTCCATGAGATTCAGTGGAGATAATTTCTCTAAAACTATTTCCTGCAACCAACAGTATATTTTGTATTTGTATATTGAGATAATCCCATACAGCCAATTCCATAATTAATTGGTTTTCTAGTCCCTCATACCATAATTCATCATTATATTTATCTGGTGGTATAACATGGTTTACTAGTGGGAAGATATATAATTGCCATTTAGTTATGTATGCAGTTTTATCTTCTATGGTCATACTCTCATGCAATTCTTTGGGAATATACCTATCTATTAAATTGTAGATGGTATCCTGAAGAGTAGTATGCCCATAATTACATACAACTACGGTTCGAGTACAAGTCAAATCTAATCCATCAGAATTAGTGACATGTAGTGTTACATCATAAAATCCAGACTTCTCATAAGAGTAAGATTGATGTCTTCCACCATTGAAAACCTCTCCCTTATCATCGCCAAAGTCCCAGTCAAAAATGGATTTGGCCGGGACTTTGGTTAATACTCTAAATGAAACTTCCAGACCTGATGTTACATATGTGAAGTCTAGATTCTTTTTCATTTATATTCGGATTTGTTTATTCTTTGTTTTCTTCGAAATCTTCAAGTAAAACTTCAAGGATATCTTTTACGGTATCTTTCGGATCAGCTTCGATTTCATGTTTCTTAGCAATCAGCTTAGCTTCTTCAAGTGAATAAGCTTTGGCAATCTTACTGATTTCCATACCCTTTGCAAACTGAGCAGCTAGCTTCTTGTCAAGCTTTTCGATATCCTCATCAGTATACTTGGCAGTTTTGTTCTTATCCGGAACTAAAACCAAGTGGCCAGAAACTAAAGCTTTCTGAATACGTTTTGTTCTATACTGACGAGCAGTAAGTTCTCTCTCTTCGCCTTTTGCAATTGAAATACCAGTTACCTGGTCGTTAAAACTGTAGGCATTAGATCCAACAGTTACAATATAAGTAGTAGCCATAATCTTTTATTTTTTTTAGGTTATAATATAAAACCCCGAACAGAATGGATTGAAACTGTTCGGGGAGAAATTAGACAAAAATACAATGAAGAAATCCCGGATATTATTCTAAGTTAACCAATAAATATGGGTCAATGTTCATGAAGCTCGGGAATCCAGCTTCAGAGAATTTCTTGTTAGCTGCCAACAGAAGAACAGCATCCTGGTACATCTTAGAGAAACCAGTAGTCAGAGAAGCATATACTGCTTCAGTCTGATTAGATACGATTCTTTCTGATTCAAGCATCAACTGTTTAGCAGTAAGCTTAATCAAGGCAGCACTGGTATCTACCATCAACAACTGCTGGTCAGGAGTTCCCGGGTGAATATAGAAGTCAGCCTTGTTGGGAACCGGAGACTTGATATTCAGTGTAGCTTCTGTAGTTCCTGAGTGACGTTCTTTAAATTCAGGCAAGTTCAACATCTCGATAGCCTGGTCTTCACCACCAATCATAGTAGTAAAGTTACGGCCCATACGAGCGGCACGAACCCAGATATGCAACAAGTCTTTATAAGTAATACCGTTGGTTGTTTCATATACACCAATAACCGGAGCAGATTCAGAACCATCAGCTTTGTTACCGTTCATCAAAACATCCATTGCCAAAGTATCCATAGCATAACCCAACTGAATGCCAAAGTCACGGAGATAGATTCCCAATACATCGATTGAAACGTAGTTCTTAACTTCGTCAGTAAGTTTAAATCCTTTACCGATTTTGAACAGAGAAACTGATTTCTGTCCGAAGCTTACATCTCCCAAAGGAATTGTTTCTGCTTCATTTACCTTAGCGGGAGCAGCATCCGACATATTTACCATCGGCATAGTTACCTGCAAACCATTAATGGATTGGTCTGAAGCAATGATGTTCGGGTAGAAAGGTGCCTGGCGCATACCAGTTGTAATAGCAGCACGGATGATTTCCGGTACAATCCAACGGATATTCTGTTGCGGCATAGTGAAGATGTTCTGCATTGTATCAATCTTAGGATTAATACCCAACTTTTCGAAGAAGGCATCCTGTGATACACCATATTTACCCTGTACCAGTTCTTCCAGAGTAACTTCAATAGGCAATGTGTTGTTGGAACCCTGACGGTATGCTTCCAAACTTCTTACCATTTCCGGAAGTTCCTTTCTAAGGTCTTCCATTTTCAATTGTGCAAATTCTGTATTCATTGTTCTTTTAATGTTCAGTTAATGATTATCGTACCAATACCTGGATAATATCGTTAGCTTCATCAGCCGGTATTATGCTAATGAATTTTGTTTCATCGTCTGAAGTTTCAGCAGTGATAAAACGATCAATCAGCAGTGTATCTGTGGGTTTTACATATCCACATTCCATAGCCTCTTTAGCTACCCAGTTTACAACCATGAAAGCCTCTACAGCTACGGTTACTTCTACAGGGAAATTTCTTTGAGTCTGATAAGCAGGATTGATGTTGTCAGTTACAGCTATACCCAGATAAACCTGGCTGCCATCTCCACCCGGGATATAAGGTTCGATATTACCATCGGTATCCAAAGCTACCGGCATACCCTGATGAATAACTTTGTTTTCTTTTACACAGAAAGCCTGATGCAACTTGTTAGATTCACTCTTATAGATCACCGCTCTGGGAGTTTTTTCACCAAACAGAGTCATCGGTTGATCCTGATTTACCAGCTTAGTAGTAGGATGTGTATTCATATTCTTCTTATTTTAGAGATTATTTTAATTTGTTTGAATAGATACCTTTCAGAATCTCTTCAGTACTCTTTTCGGAATTCTGAGCAGTAGCTTTGTTATCGGATTTATCCTCTGCCTCAGTTGCAGAAGAAGCACGGCTTACATCGTGAGAACCGCATTTAGCACAGGTCATTGGGAATTTTTCTTCCAATCGAGCTTGGTAATCTTTAGTAAGAGAGATCAAAGTTACCATGCCGGTAGTTTCGGCATTCAACATTGTAACGATAGTTTCATCAGCTTTGTCACCCATAAGTTTTTTATAGGTTGCAACGGCATTTTGACGGAGAGATGCAATGTGGTTTTTACCTACCTGAGCCATTTCTTTCAGATTTGCAACTTCTGCATTCAGATTAGTAACCTGTTCTGTAAGAGAAGTTTTTTCTGTAGTTAAGTTATCCACAGTAGTCTGAAGAGTGTTACGAGAATTAACCAATTCCTGAATGGCTGCAAATGCAGTTTCCTCGTTCATCTCTGTACCTTCGGCAAGAGTAAGGCAATCTTTACCAAAGATTCTTTCTAAAAATTTTTGTAGTTCATTCATATCTTTATTATTAGGATTTTGATTTCCTTGATTATCATCATAAGATTGGGAAGTATCGTTATTTTCACTGAACAAAGCTAGATCAGTTTTCATATCATAGAAGAAATACTGTTTAGACTTATCATCCCTATATTCTTTGTATGAAGCCCAAGTTCTCTTGGCAAAATTGGGATTAATGATTTTACCATCATCCCCAATCTTCTGAGCAAAAGCATCAGCTCCATGAGATACCAAAGAAGTTTCTAAGTATCTTACTATTTCAGTAACGATTCTTCGTACCATAACTCCCTTAGAATCATAGGTACCCAGTTTCTGGTAGAATTCGTTATCTTCCATATTTGGGTGAGACCTATCCCACTTAAACTGTACTGTTACTGAATTAGAATGGATAGATGGGGGATCCATAAGAATGCCTCTAGCAATTCTCGGATTTGCTTTACCATCAATCTTTAATATACCATTGATACCTGCAGGAATAACAAAAGAACCATCCTTGTATTCATCTTGCCAGATAACTTGTGATACAGCTCCAATAGCATTACCAATATTAGTCTCATGGTCACAGTTTACTGTTTGTCCCAAGAGCATTCTCATAGAAGCTTTTAATACTCCATTTTGACTAAAATCGGTGGGGTTCCAGTTCTTAGACACAATAGTTGCAGATAATAATCTGAACATTGGTTCTATAAACTCCTCATCTTTGGGAGTAAGTTCCTCTGGCTTCAAGTCAGGATAATAGGTATTATAATCTATTTCTCCTCCCCAAAAACCAAATTGACTGACTGACTCCTTAGAAGTTTGAGCCCATTTATAAAAATTCTCCGAGAAGGTTTGTGGTTCTATGGATGTTGGGATATACCCAGCCATTATAGTATGACCACTACCTATCACTAAAGAATCTAAATGTTCTCTGTTCTTTTTAGTAATCGGTTTACTCATCTTGATTTAGTATTTTGATCTCCTCGTGAAGGAGCCGGGTTATTTTTATCTCTTGATCTACGAGCGGATTGATTCTTATCGTCCTGTCTCTGTTTCTTCTTAGTACCCTCTTGTGGGTCTGAATTACCTCCCTTAGCAAATTGATCTTCCAATGAAACTCTTGGTTCTTCTTCTGAAGGAGAATCATAACCCATTTCCCAAGCATATTGATATTGAGAAATGATACCTGCCTTGTAAAGTAAGTCAAGGTTCTGAATCTTATACTGTCTACCCTGTTGGATTTTAACCTCATCAGAGATAGTGGATGATCCCCAAGTAATGGATATTCCCTTACACTCAAAGCCAGCCAGACGTAGTTCTAGTTCATAAATAAACTTAAGAACATAAGAAACTATCATTTGGATATTCTTTAGCTGACTTATAAGCTTAGAAAGCATAATACCAGTTGCTCCTTCTCCAATGGAAGCTTGTACTCCAATTAGGTTGCCATTTACTCCCAAACCATTAGCAACTGATTGCTGGTTCATATTCCAGGGTTTATCAATATTGCTCATCTCTTTTGAAGTAGAGTTAAGTTTAAACTGGTGATCATCAATGTAACCAGTTACTACTCCATCCTTCATACCTTCCCTTACATTCTGTTTCAAACGTATTAGCTCCCTATTTAATCTTCTAGTATAAGCTTCTACATTTTCATTAGGTTTCTGTTGTGGTTTTTCCATCAAAGCCTCTAGAAAACCAACCATACCACAGATTTCCATGATATGTTTAAAATTGGTTTTCATATCATGCTGACCCTTTAATGAATCCAAAGATGCCATAAAAGGAGGTATTCCGTAAGGTTCATCGGTATCATTATACATACCCACATAACAATAGGTCTCTGTATTAAGTTTGATATAATCTTGCTTATTTGAGCCATTCCAAAGAGTGTTCCTCTGATATGGGCTATAAACTCCGTTATTCTCCCTTTTGAATACTATCCTGTCTGGTTTGAGGAATAATATAGTAGCTAAACCCTCAAGCTTTTCATTTGGTACAGCTTCTACTGAGATAGCTCCACTAATCATCAATTGAACTATCATCTTGTTTACCAAACCATCCATACCGGCAGTATAGTTAGACCATTTGGGAGATACCTTAGAAAGATGATCTCTCATCTTATCAGCCTCTTTATCGGTATTATTAGGGAAGGTTATGTTGTGACCAGTATTAGCAAGCTTAAACATATCCTGTAAAGCTATGTTAACATCTGGATTCACTTTATATAAATCCCTTAAAAGCTGAATCACTTCAACACGAAAAGAAGGCGTAACCATCTGAGTTAAGCCTTTCAATGTATGAATGAAGTTACCTGGGTCATCATCCGGTTCCGATACTCTACCGGGTGAAATAGGTACCTCCTCTTTTTTACTTGGAGGATTAGCCTTGTTTTCTTGTATTGGAGATCGATTCCTTCTATCGAATCCAAAAAACTTAAGAATTTTCATTTCGGTTGTATTATTACATTAGTTTTTCCTTTTCGTATGTGATTACAAATTGCTTTACCAAATATATCATCATCAGAATAAACATCTCCTTCCAAATCCACATCTACAGCAGAAGTATTATTTCTGTGTTTACCCATGGCTACGGGTCTACCCAAACCATCATATATAAAGGTAGGAGCTTCTTGAACAAAGAAAGGATCCTTCACAATGATATTCTCTTCTCGAATATCTTGTTCTAGACCCTCTATAATTACTGAACGATTCTTTTGGGTAGTTAACCAACCTGGAGATTTATCAACCTCGGGTCTAGACTTACCTTTCTTTTTCAGAAGCTTTTGATAGTAGTATAGATTAGGGTAACCTTCTGACTGAAGAGCAGAAGTTACTGCTAACCCAACGTCGTTAGATTCTGGAGCTACAACAGCAAAATTAAATAATTGCCCAGTATCTCCCAGTAACCTAGCATATTTATCTACTGCCATTCTTCCCTTATACACAACTTGTTCTTCTCCCAGCTTGTCCATACAAGTGAAAGAAGAATAGTCTGAGCCTCTACCTGTTGCAACGTCTGCACCGATAAAGTACTGTTTATTTGGATCTGGTTCGTTGAATTGTCTATACTGACGATTGAAACGATATTTTAAAACTGGATAATCACTTAAGCAATCTTCGATAGCCTTGATATCTGCCATATCAAATACTGTATTACCTGAAGAAAGAAAGTCTCCATCGATTTCTTGTGCAGTTCTTTTTGGACCCAATGCAGAAGCCATCTGGTCATACCAAGATTGATCCCGTTCTGGGTGCATCTGCCAATATAATCGAATAGCATTGAAAGGATTACCTCCAGCTATAGCATCTACCCATGTTGAATGGTAAAAATTACACATACCGTATGGAGTAGAATTGATGATGGCTGAACCTCCGGTGGAAAGCGTAGGGAAGGCAGCTGCCCAAATAGCTGATGCCCACCGAACGATTGCAGCCTCATCAATGACCAGAAGAGAAAGAGATTCTGAACGACCTGCTTCGGAAGATGTTGGAATGGATTCTATGAATGAACCATTATCAAATTCAATCATAGAGGCAGAACCAAATTCCCCAGTTCTTCCGTTGATTATCGGGGTTTGCATATACCATGGAAGATTCTTATACATGAACTTAATCTTCTTAAGTACCTTCTTAGCTGTTGTATCTTTAATGGAGATAATGTTTATCTTCTTATTATGATGATATGATGCCAGCCATAAGCAGTACATAGATATAAGTTCTGTAATACCCGCTTGCCTGAACTTTAACAAGATATTGAATCTCTGGAGTATAAATTGGTATAGTACGGCTTTTTGATACGGATATAATTCAAATCGAACCTTTCCTCTCACTGGATGTATCACATAACAAAAAAGACTGAAAAAGAAAACATCCGTTGTAACCTTAGATAGATTAGATAATTCTTCTCTTGTAAGGCTAGTGGGTGTTTCCTGTATCTTCTTTGCCATAAAATCTAAAATTTATAAGTTACTACCAGTTCTAAATCAGTTTTGATACCTGAGAAATATCTTGGGTAATAAAAACTGTTTATCCCCAGTTTGTAATTAAATCTCTTAGTCTCGATTGAAATTCCTGTTCCCAAATCCCATAGATTGTTAAAGGGTCGGTACTTACCATAAACATAAGGAACTAATCTTATTCTAGATTTAATTTCTTGTGTGGTAAGTTTTCCGTTATACCAAGAATACTTGTAGTTATTAGTGTCGATATTGAATAACCTACTAGAATAAATTCCCGAGTTTTGATTAAGGAAACTCAATGTAAGTTGATTCTTATCGATTACTAATTGAACAAGAGAATCCTTCTCTGATATCTCGGCTGAATCGGTACTGTATAAACCCTGGCTAACCGAAGAATGCGGAGAATTGTAGAGAAGGATTCTACTTGGGTTAAGTAAATTATCGTAGGAAATTGGCAGGAAATCTTTCCTCAAATAAATTGTATCAGTATGTTGAATGATCTCTTTATCAGGTAACATACTGAGTTGTTGATTCAGTTTGTAATTCCTGAAGCAAAGATAAATAGTAAATCCTAGTAAAAGGACTATCATGGCAACTTTAAGTTTCTTCATAATTTAGACTTTTGAATGATTTCTTTGAGTTCATTAGCATTGTTCTTCAGTTCTTCAAATAAATCCAGGTCTAAGTTCTCGGATTTTGGTAGAGTAATTCCAATGAAATAACATTTTTCAGATTCTCTCATTGAAATTCTACTTCCTAACTTGAAAGCTAATCGGATAACTTTAGACTTAACTAGCTTAGCAATAGATTGTGGAAGAATCCCATTCAACTTAAGTATTCTTCGTTCTTCATGAGTCAATTTCAAATTTTCCATATTTCTTGAGTTTTAGGTTTGTTTATGTTCCATAGTAAACTTGGTACCTCGAAGAGTATGGCTTCTTTTATAATATAATTTAACGCGTCGTGCACACAGTAGCTTTAGCTTTAGCTAAAGATACCTTCCTTCCGAAGGAAGGAATATCCTAATGGGTAAGTTAAGATGGGAATTGGGAAGGTATTAGGCCACTTAAATATATACAAGTATATTATATACAGGCCTTAAACCATAATCCTACTTCACATACGGAACCCTTAGCAAGTGTATACCTAGCTTTATTTAACCAGTAATGATAAGTCTTAGGGTCCCAAGTAGCAAATCCCCGAATAAATACTCGGTAATTTTCAGGGAATCCCATAATGGCCTTGAAATCATAAATACCCAATGGATATCCATCTGGTCTGAATTGTCTATCAGAGGGTCTTAGTGTTAAAGGAGGTTTATCATCTTCTAATCGGTATACTCCTGGGAGAGTACTCATCTTAGCAGTTTTAATAGGCCATTTCTTTTCATCCTTGAAATCATGAGTCCAAAGTTGTCTTACTTGTCTGACTGTAAGATTTTTCTTTTCAGGTAATTTCCGATAATCATACATGGCTAAAACTTTATCAGTGAAAGGGATAAAAGCTTCCTCTGGAGCTGGTACTAGTAAATCTCTAGTAAGTTTTGGAGTATTTACTTGGAATACTTCATTAAAAGAATCCAAATACTCTTTTCCCTTGTCTAAATGAACCCCGACAATAACTAATCTCTTTCTTGATACTTGGGAGTTTCCGAAGTCAGAAACGCTTCTTTCGTGAAAAATAAGTTTATAGTTCTTAAAGAAGTCCATTAACATTTCTTTAGAAATGAGAGATAGTAGTCTTGGTAGGTTTTCTATAAGAAAGAGAGCAGGTTCGTAATATTGAATTGACTGAAATACTAGTTGTATACTTTTATTACTTTTAGGGTCACCAAGAGTCTTTGATTTAGATAACCTCATAACTGAGCAACTACCACAATCTGGGCTAGATAATATAATATCTGGATGCCAATCTTTGGGTAATTCATAACCTTTTAAGAAAGGTATACCCTTGAAATTAGCTTTCCATTGCTCTTCTTTAGCTGTATGAAATACTCCTCTGGGTTCTATATTTCCAATAAGCTTATCTCTAAAAGGGAATAGGAGGGCTCCTTGCCCTCCACATACTCCCAGTACTTTTAAGTCTTTCATTTCTTATAACTTCTCAATTTTATGTACTTGAACCAAGCATAATGCTTCCTAGTTGAAATATAATCCAGGTTCGAATCATTGTTATGAGCCTCTTCCTCAAAACTTACATCATGATACCCTTCATTCTGCTTGTTCCATTTAGCAAAACAAAGGATGATTAAGTACTCGATTCCATACCAAAGGTAGAAAAATACCCATAACATCTCAGCCATTTGCTTTGAATGAATGTGTTCATGGTTATAATCCACCTCAGTAAATTTAGCTCCTTTCCTTACGAATACCAAACCCAATAAATTGATGGCTTTATATCCTTTGAAAGGTATAATATTGTTATAAATTACTTTCATAGCTTATCCTTGAAGTTTTCATATGTATTTCTTAGCTTTTGGTCGTAGTTATTCTCTTTGTAGGCAGGACCATTATATCCTTTTGCAAAGGCATCCCAGTCTTTTGCCTTCAAATGTTTCACCAAACCTGAGTTATAGAGGAAATGATACATCATTTCTAGCTGCATTTCATGAGATTCTGACATCTTTTGAATCATTTCATCTACTGATTGACACCCACAAAGTGAGTAATTGAAGCCCATAATCTGTCCCAATCCCCAAGAAGTTGACAAATTAGCACATTTTTCATCAATTTTACGGGCTGCTTCGAGTCTTTTCCACTCTCCTTCTCCTCCTAAGTAGAATTCTTTGGTCCATTTTTGATAAACCAGAGAGGGATTTCTCTTTGCTAAGTCATACAAGTAGGTTCTTTTGCCCTCTTTATCCAACTTTTCCTTCAATTGTTTCCACATAATGTGGCCTTCAAAGAGAATTTGAGGCCTACCTGAAGGTAAAAACCCATCACGATTACCACATTCAACTACAGTTACGGTCTTTAACAGAGCAGGTTCAAGGTTTAATTTGTTTGCAACCTTGGCAATTAATTCGTTAGTAAGTTTATCCATAATATAAATTCTTAGAGTTTACATTAAAGAGGATAAAGTATTGCTTGTAGCCTTTCTTAGGTAGGTATATCGAGTTCTATTTATCAATGAATAAATAATTTAATTATGGATATAGGAAAGAAACAACAGATTATGGTTGATTGGTTTAGGAAAACCTTAGATGAATCGAAGAAACCCTGGAATACCCAGGTATATTTGATAACTGATAAGTATCATGTTTACATTGCCAACAAGGATATCAGATTAATAGGAAGTAATTTCGGTAAGGCAATCGATAGACCTTTGAAATATTTCTTATTTACTGATGGTAAGGTACAGTATTTCAACAGTATAGAATTTCTTGGCTATTTGCCTTTCGAATTAAGAGACGAATACCCAGTCAATTGCAAACCTCTCAATCCTTGGGAATACGACTACTACCGTCAGCATGGGATAACCTCAGAAGATTTGCAGAATTTATTCAATAATGATTGATATTTAAAAATAAAATAGTATATTTGTATAACAAAAATAAATACATTATTTATATGAAAAAAGAAATAGTAAAACTCAAAGAGGGTAACTCGGTAATTTACCAAGACAAAACCCTAATGGAAAAGGCAAACGTAGTATCTATCGATAAAAAGAATGGTACTGCAATATTATCTAATAAGGTAATAATTACTAGAACAACAAATCTAGAGGGTCAATTTACTCGATTAGATGGAAAAGGTAATGCAATAATCCTACCTTGTACTACAGAGAATGAACAGAAGTACAATTCCTTTGTTGCATATCACCAATCCAAGAAATCCTTGGAGGCAATCAAAAAATGGTTGGATGATAACGGGAAACACAAGGATGATGAAACCCTTGAGAAAGTGATAACCTTAGATAAGAAACTTAAAAAACTAATCGAAAAACTCAATGAATAGTACTTGGATAATATTAGGCATAATCTATGGGATATGCCTAATCCCCTCTATAATCTTAACTAAGATGTTATGTCAAGAAATTAGGATGATCAGACCCAACCTATTATTTCTTACCATCTGGTTAGTATTACCTTTATTTCCTATTTACCTAATATTCTTTAAAAAGAAAAACAATGGCTAGAATTAAGGATTACGACGAAGATTTATCTGCTCCCAAGATATTAAGGAGAAGAGATAATAAAGGTAGGTTCATTAAAAAGGACCTACCACCATACCTAGGATCTGAGCAAGTATTAAAACCTAAGAACTACTATCACTTCGATAGTCACGGTAATTATAAGGGTAGCTCAATGAATTTTGATGCTCTAGTATGCCTTGGCTTTACTTGGTTTAAATTACTGAGAGTAGCATTAATGATGCTACTATGGCCCATAGTATTTATATATGCCCTCAATGATGGGATAGAGGGATACCCATTTAAGAAGTATGCAATCCCTTATATCTTTATCCTAGTGGTTTGGTTTATAATATTCTTATATGGATTAGTATCATGAGTAATATCGATGAAAAGGCAAAGAATAACTTCACCATAGAGATGAGGATATTCGAAAACTATGAGAAAGTGAAATATGAGATAATCAAGGCAATTGATTTCCTAAGACATGGTGAAACTCCTATGGGAATGTGTAAGATATTCGATAATCAGAATCATGGGTTCTGGCATAGTATAATTAAACCTTGAACCTGAAAGGTTTGGTATTACCCATATCTGGTTTACTTCCGGATTTAGTTTCATAGGTTATGGAGAGTATCATACTATAAGAGGTAATCGATGGTTGAAGACTCCCATAGATAAGATTGAGAGAATCATATATTTGGGTATTGGTTCCCTCCCTATAAAAAGTATATCCCTCATAGGCTTAGGGTTTTGAGATTAGCATTAAAGGATTTGGAAAGGATTAAGGAAGAGTATGGTAAGGATTGATAGATTAAGAGAAGATAGTGAAAAGAGAATCTTAAGATGTTCTGAAGGTAATAGTATTTGGTATCAGATTTGGATTGACCCGGGAGATATGATGAGAATAGAACCTTTATTAGAGGGAGGTGATCGGTTATGGTGTATTGAGATTATGTTTTCTTTTATGAAGTAAGGAAAGGTAGGAGGATTCTAGGGAAGGGTAGGATTAAGGAGATATTGGATATTATTCTGTAGTATGAATGCCAGGGATGTTTTATTCTCTGGCTTCTTTGTGTGTTGTGTCTTGGTATGCCCTTAACGTGTGTGTAGGAAAAAAATTTTAGTGTGTGTTCAAGGTACCCCTTAATATGAAAGCCTAAAAATGCCAGGTAGTAAATGCGGGGTACGGTAGCCCTTATTTAGAATAAGTCAAAAAAAAAGTAAGGGATAAACATTCCCTTACTTTCTAAAAAATTTTAAGAATTAATTATAATTCAGTTGCTTGCAAGAAAAATCCTATTTGATTATCTGAATCAATATTTAAATTAAACACGTAATTATCTTTGTGTCCTTGTTTTTCTAAATTGGGGTCTACTCCAATTAATTCACAAATTTCTTCTCTAATTAGGTCTAATTTTTCTTGTAGCAATTCATTTTCAGAATTTAATACTTGGGATTCTAATTTAGTAGAAAAACTTAAATCCCTATGACTATAATTATAGAAACCTTGAATTAAAATACTTGTAGTAAAATCAAATTGGACTAAATGTATATGTAAACTAATTTTAGAATAATCTTTACAGAAATCAAAATATGTTTTCATGTAAGTAATTATTACAAAAATAATTTTATCGAAATCATTAATGCTTTCTAAAAATTGCTTTGTATTACAAAAATTATTTTTCTTTTCTTTAAACTCGTCTACTAAAGAATTTTCAAAATTTTGCATAGCTTCGTAAAAATATCTAATATTGCGTTGATTAATACGAAAATCTATGCTCTCTATTGTATCTCGATTATAAGAATATTTAAAGTTAATTTCTTGTTGAAATCTTTCTTTTGTTTCAAAACTTTCTTGTAAAAATTTAATAATTTTCATAATGATTTATAATTTTTGAGTAGGGAACTAAATCCCTACTCTAGTTAAACATTGATTTATTTTTTTACAATTTGTAAAGCCTTTTTCAAAATTTCTTTGTTCGTTTCTTTCATATTTTCAGAACAAACTGAAGAAAGAGAAAAATCGTTTACTTTGTAAACTTGTTTGTAAAAGTCTAAAAACGCTTTTTTTAGTTTTTCTAACCGTGTTTTGTCTTTTTCTTGTGTTAAACTTTCGGACAATGAAAGAATAGTATTTCTAAATTTCTTTCGAGCAACTTTTTTCTCTTTATCTGAAAGTTCTGAAAAAATTTCTTCTTTGTAAATGTCTGATTTTTTGACACCGAAAGAAGTTTTTAAAAGTCCCTCAGTAGATTTATTTAAATTAGCTAGAATATCTTTATAAAGAATATTGTTTGCTTTTGCTTGTGCTTTAGCTTTTTTAGCACTCACTTTGTTTACTTTTTCTTTTGTAGAATTTTCAACAACTACATTTACATTCTCAACTGAATTTAATTTTTTTTCTTCCATAATAAAAAAGCTTGAATTTTTGAATTTATTTTATTATAACCTTTTCGATAAAAATTCAAGTCTTATTAGAAACTCGAAAAGGTTTTTTTATTTCTCTATGCAAATATAAGAATAATATTTTAATCTGCAAAATTTTCAAAGATTTTTTTTTGAAAATTTTTCTTATTAAATTTTAGAACTCTTATCGTTTCCGACATTGCAAAGATAAGGACTTTATTTTAATCTACAAAAAAATTCGAGAAAATTTTTTGTTAAAAATGAATTTTATTATTTTAAGAATAATTTTCAGAAAATATTTGCATATCTCAAAAATTTTATTATTTGCGCATACATTATTTATTATCAAAAATTTTATCAAATTTCCACCCATTAACCTCCGGGCGGCCTAAATTGCCCGCACGTTGTCCGCTATATAATACCTGTATGATAACAAATTAGGGTCATCTATAGTTCCCTTACTATATCCTCTTGGTAATCCTCGTACTAAATCCCCATGGCCAGAAGATTCTAGGGGATTTTCGGAGGGCCTTTTAAGTGGCTATAGAATATCTGTATATTATATGCCTATTACCTGAAGGCCATATATGGTCGATAGTTAGCGTACTTAGGTAAGCCTTATAAGATCTATAGATAGGCCTAGTGGGTTCTTAGATAAGGGCTAGTAAGTATATGTGTAGTAAAGCTCTAGTACCTCTTAGATGATTATATGAAGTCTATAGATGGCCTCTTAGGTATGTACATAGAAAAGTCCAGGTACCTTAGTTAGGCCTGGGCAATATTACTAGGTTAGTTTTAATCGAAGTATATTGTGAAGGTTATACCAGCTGTAGTAAGGGAATGGTCTTCGCAGAGGTTATCTGAAGAATCTGGTTGCTCAGTAGAAAATTCGATTAGGCAATCGTCGGTATTAATGTAAAGGCTGATAAAGTGATTGCCAGCATTTATTAGCTCTGGTAAGTTTTCGTCGAATTGGTCGTTTGAATTGTAGATATATCTACACCAAGGATACTCTGGTAAGTAGTTAATAAGATTAGTGATGATCTTATTGGTTATCCGATTTACTTGGGCTGAAGGATAATCTGGATAAGTCTCTGGTTCAGATACTAAGGGTTTGGTACTGATATTAAATTTAATGTTTTGGATAGTTACTTCTTTTGTTTTCATAAGTCTATATAAAGATTAATACTTTATTTATTTCTATGATGCAAATATAAGAACAATATTTTAAATATGCAATATCCTTGATTGCCTTTCGAAGGCCCCTAATGTCCTAGAATTATCTAAAATAACCATAATATAAATACTTATGCAATTAACAACAATATTACTAGGATGGCAATTAAAATTGGCTCCTTGATTGCCTAGAAATTTATTAAATCCGAGGCCATTTATGGCATAAATTGTGTACCCAGTTTTATAAAATCCTAGCCTAAAATGGCCCCTCTAGGTACACAATTTTAATATAAATCCTAGCCTCTTGGCAATTAAAATCCAAGTCTAGGTACACAAAATCACAACCTAAATCCTAGATTACACAAACTAGCCAAACAGAACACTTTTCAATTACACGTGTGAAGCTAAAATACATACGTATCTAAATCTCACCCATATTAGTATATTATATATAGGCGTTACTAAAATAGCTACGTGTCAAAAAGGCTCATATACGTATCTCAAAAACTATTGCCAGAGTGTACTTTTTGCTTTTCTGTGATTTGAGGGGCCATGTATGGTGATTTATTGCCTAAAATGGCCTCTGGGGCCTCAAGGATTTAGTACTTTAAATTTTGAGAGCTATAGTGTTTGATATAGTAGAGAAGCAGCCAAATGGGTATGTTCCTGACTTTTTCGAAAAACCCCCGTGGTACACAGAAAAGGAATAAACCAAGAGTCTAAGAAAGGTATATTAGTATTAGTTATATATATTGATTGTGATATAGGAGATTTGTATCTTAGTTAGTGATATGTGTATATTCAGATTAGGTGTATATGAGGTTAATTATGTACCTTGTTATTTGTATATTTCTTTGTTGGGAGTGGGGTAGGTTGTGTACCTAGTATCTGTATACTTGGTTTTATTTTGAATTGATTATATACTTGGTTTGTGTACACAGAAATACCTAGAGTTTTCTAGGCTCTAGGTATTCTTTTTATTTATCTTTTGTGGTGTTGGGAGAGGGGTACTAGATCTCCTGGATTCTGAAGTATATCCTGTAGGTATGGGTTTATCTCTTGGATGTTATACTGGGCTTGGAACCTAGAGATGGTATTCTTTAGTTCATCTATTAGAGTATCATAGAGGTTATTGTATATTATCTCTTTGATTTTGGTTTGGACTTCTTTGTTTTGTTCTAAGGGTATTTGTCGGGTGGTTGAGACTTGGATCCCTATTGGTTTCTCTAGGTCTGGTACCGTTGGTAGGTTACCTATATAGTCTAGTCCAGAGATGAGTTCTAATATTTCTTCATTGGACATAGATAATATATAGTTGGGCTCTTTGTATACTTTGCAGGATAGTATTTGATTACCATTCTGACTGAGGGTGATTCTTGATGAAGGATTTGTTGTTTTCATTGTTTTAGTTATTTTTTAATTGTTCGAGTAGGTTTGATATCTCAAGTTGATGAAGGATTTCTGTTTCCTTGTGATTGGATTCCCATCTCTTGATGGCATTGTAATAACAGGTATATTGGGTTATCATCTCTTCCGCTTGGTCTTTGTCTTGAATAAAGGATTTTAGGTGTTTTTTGAGATCAATTACGATTATATCTTGGTGTTCTGGAGTTAATTGAAGGATTCCGAATAGGATAGCCTCTACCTGAGAAGGAGAATAATCATAGTATTGGTCATCAGCACCTTTGGTTAAATCCATGCGAATAAGATTTTCTCTCAAGTTTTCGAATAAGTCCTTCTCTGAAGCATAGGTAATAATATTACCAAGGAACTCGTCAAAGGGTTCGTCTTCTATCTCGATTTCGTAAATCTCGATGTAGTCGATAGTGTCATTAATAATGAATCCACCAGCATAGTCATAAGTATAAATGGTATAGGGATTAAGAAGTAATTTCTTAAGGTCTTGAATATTTTCTAATGTTTTCATAAGTTCTTTGTTTTAGATGATTATTTTTTCTCTTGGCATTGTTAGGACTTCATAGATAGCATCATCTATGTTGATATCGAAATAGGATGTATGGGAAATGATTTCCTCTAAGTCTTCCTCTTTTGGTTCCCATCCATAGTATCTGGCAATGATATAGGGTTTGAGTACATCCCTGATATCTAAGTCATAAGTACCTATGTGATAGGTACTCATGATGTAGGCAATTGTTTTCATGGCATTATCCGAGTAATTGTTTTTCGAATGTTTCTTGGTCATCGGGATCGGGCCAGTTAATGGATTCTTCCATGTATTCAACGACTAAGTCCATGAATTGTCCCTGTAATTCTGGGGTAAGGGTTGAAATCTCTGTTTGTACTTCCCGTTGGATTTGGTCGTAGTGATAAGCAAAGATTCTGCGGATACGGGTTGAGATACCGGCATACTTTTTTAATAACTCATTATTTTTCATAAGTCTACAAATTAAAATGTTAATAATTAAATTTTACTCTGCAAAAGTAATATATTTATTTTATATATGCAAACCATGGTTATCATGGCTGAGGAATAGGTATGATATCTGTTATGATTACCTTTTCTGAAGTAAGATTCCAATAATTTCGGATTTCTTTCAAGGCATTAATCATATGTAGATGTTCGGATATAAGTTCCTCTCCAGGATATTTGAGGTAATCTCTTATTTGTTCTGTTCGATAACTGAAGGTAAAGGCCTGGGTATCCTTTAGTATTTCACGTACATGCGTTTGTCCGTTATTATTTACCGGTATATTATCGAATACCTGATATGAAATTAGAAATCTACCTTGGGTTAGCATATATCTCCATTATTTGTTCATATTTATCCGTGCTAGTAAAAGTATCAAGGAAATAGTTATATTCCTTCTCATTAGTATGGAATGGATGCTTGTGCAATTCATATTTGCAATAATGTTCCCATGGGTTACCTGGTATGAAGGTATCTAAGTTAGGCCCCGAGGAATTAAGGAATAGGACTAGGATAAGCCCTAGTCCTATGTAGTATAATGCTGTTCTCATAATTCGTTACAGATTAGTTTTATGTCCGTTAATTGATTCATGTATTCCTCTTCTGAAGATATATCTAGGGATTTACATACTATGTAATGACCGTACATTGATATACCTGGTTCATAGCCTTGATCATCGTTCATGAAGTAGGCTAATCCTTTTCTATCGATTTCGATTACTGGATAAGGAGGTTCTCCATTGGTTGCTTCCTTATCGAAGGTAGCAAAGTCATAAGTATCAGTGTTATCAGTTATGGTAGAGAATATTTCGATTATCCAAGTAAAGTCTTCTAGAGGTACTCTGTCTAACCATTCCCATCCGATAGGGTATTCGTTTACTGTTATGATTGGTTCCATATTATTCATTTTTAAAGATTGCTGTTTTAAATCCAGTTGATGTAAGTTCTTGAGTCTCTATGTGTACAAGTTCAAAGTAATTCTCTATGTCTTGGATAGTTTTGAAATGTAATGGTACATGATCTTTATCGGCATCATAACCATATTCGTTTTCTACTTGGTCTACCAGTTCTTGGTAAGCTTTACCTGGATGCTCTTCCAAGGAATGGAAAATTCCTTGGATATAAGAGCCTTCTACGATTACTAGGGTTGTTATTGTTAGTTTCATGACATTAGAATTCTAAGTTAAATAATTGAATGGTAAGCATACTTGGGAAGTTCCCACCTTCGTAATGAATGTTAGAAGTATTGGAATAATTATAGTAAGCATCCTTTAGTGATATCTTGAGAATATCTAGTAGCAATGGATATAATTTGTACTGGTTAGCCCTTAACCATTCGTTGTATTCTTGAATATCGAATTCTGAAGTAAAAGTAGCAGAGAGTTGGATAAAGGGTTTATCCAAAGAATCCGGGTTATGGATATTTGTCTTAAGCCAAACCTTGGAAAGCATGTGGGATTCCTTTTGCATTAGGTTGACTGAACCAGTATTTTGCCATTGTTCGTATTGGTAAATTGTGATACCGGTTTTAAGGGCTGTTGTAATGTTGTTCAAGTTCATGACTGCCTAAATTTTAAATGAATAATATATTTCTTTTCTCTGATGCAAATTTAATACTTTATTTTTAAATATGCAATATCCCTGATTACTTAGCTGAGGCTTCTATTAGGTATTTGATAGAGCCTTTTCTGAATAAGGAAAAGGCCATTTAGGGATTTTACATATTTCGCATCCTTACGAAAAGCATCTGGATTCTTTTTCTTAAACTGATGCCACCAATCATCATATTCTTCAAGGGTTTTGAATACCTTGTTTAAATCCTTAGTGGGACCTGTTAATTGAATGGTCTTAGGCCATACTTTAACATCTATTCTCTTACCTTCATTGAAATATATACGAGAAGGTATAATTACTTCATCTGGACCTGGATATGGAGTTGTGCTCATAATTTCGTTATTGTAAAAGTTATGTAATTGTCTTTAGTTATCACAAATGTAATGATAGCATTACCTTGTATTGAAATAGATAGAGATTCAGGAGTATCTGCTAATATGTAGTAACTTAAGAAGTTAGCTCTAAGCAAATTAGTAAGTACTTCCCTTAGTCTGAACAAGGTACAATTATCAGGATTACCGTAGATTACTGATTGAAGGTATTGGTCCTGATGATTAAGATGGTACCATCTTAATCTAGCCAAGTTTAGTTTCTCGGCTAGATCAAATTGTACGATATTTAAAAGTCTTCTTATGGGTGTCATACTGTAAATGTGATTTGCATTATGTTTGAAGATATTCTGTTGATAGATTTGATATTAGCTTCTCCATCAGTAAAGTTCATGGCAAAGTTTACCAGAGCATCTGCAGCACCGTTAGAAGTATCGGGAGTTTGAAATAAGAAAGAGTATATTGCAAATCCGTCCTGTTTAGATATCATTGCAGATAATGCTAAGCATTGGTTTTCAACGTAGGCATTAACTAATAGATTCATTAGATTGTTGCTGTAATCTAGGATTTCCTCTAAGTCTAAGGAAAATAATTCTTGGATTTGAAGACCTAGGTTAGTAACTAACTTGTCTAGATGTTGTGTGGTTTGGAAGGTTTCATTATTTTTCATAAGTCTAAAATTTTAAAATGTTATTAATTATTTTTCTTATGCAAATATAAGCACTTTAAATTATATATGCAAATTCTGGAATACTAAGCTGAGGATATGTGTAAACGCTAAGAAAGGCAGATAGTTAGTCTGCCTTTCGAATTTATACTCTGTATCGGATTAAATTCCATTTATCGTTTACTAGCCTGAATATCCAGAGATAATGGTTAGTGAACTCTAATAGCTTACTGTATTCAGAGGTTTCAAATACCAAGAGATCTGAGTTCTTTTCTAGGATATTGAAATGGATAGTTTTATTAGTACCCTTTCGAAGGATTTCTCTGAGATCATTCTTTAGAGTATCATCCGAAATGAACATATTATATCGTTCTCCCATATAATCCAGATACTTATCTCTTATATCTGGATATATTCTAGACTGACTTACGTTAAACTGTTTCGTTTTCATCTTGATTTTCTTGATTTATGTTACGTTCGATAATGTTTTGAATACATATTCTTCGGCCCTTTTCTTCTGTCTGGTCCAAAATATAGGTAAGAGAATGATTAAGGAATAACATATCTGTATCGTAATTCCTCTTAAATACCAGCAATTCGAATTCCTTTAACCAATTATGCTGCATCAGCTCTAGTATCTCCTCTAAACTGACATGGTCCGTATCCATATATCCTTGGCATTTATACCAGATATCTGTAAAGACTCCAGTAATATATTCTGGTATCTTGAATCTATCAGATACTTCATGGGCTGGAACTAAAGCCTTAGCAGCTTGGTATTTTTCTTTGGTTATTACCATGTCTGATTTACCCGATAGCTTTCTACTAAGGTTAACTATAAGTGGTACCTTGTAGTATAGTAGGTAAGGTTCTTTGTCATATACCCAATATCTGTTTTTGTATTCCTGATAGATTAGTACATAAGGCTTATCTGAATACATGCCAAATAGTCTCATATAGGCAGATAGATAATTCTCTAGGTCTTTAGCACATTGTATATTCTGGTTGAATACTACCTTAGTATCTTCTAGGTAGATTAGATTCAGGGAATAACTTAACTCTGGTTCCCGTTTACGAAATCTGTTGAATAGGTTTTTGATGTTCATAATGTCTAATATGTAAAATTAATGAATACTGTTCTGGTTCCTTTGAAGAAAGTTTCATGATTGTAGTCTTCGTATTTATGGCAAGCATAAGTTTTAGAAGACCTATCATAATGATCTCTTACCCATACTGGACTGGATTCAGAGTCTTTTAATCTGAATAGTGTACCTGGTTTAAGCTGTTTTAATGTGGTTTTATCTATAATCTTATTATTTATTTTGATGCAAATTTAAGAATAATAAATTAATTATGTAATAAACCTCGATTACCTGTTGAGGAATTGTTCAGCTATTGAGGTAGGCTCTTTTTCTTCATATTGCTCCTCATCTAAATAGATATCCATTTCTGGGTCTGGATCCTCGGGATCTATGTTAGCCTCTATCTCTCTTCTTAATTCATGGTGTTCTCTTGAAGAGAGTTCCATAGCTCCCTTATAATCATCAGTAATTTGCCTCATCTCTGCAGTATTCAAAGTAAGGCCCTCTTTGGTAGTATCAATTCCCTCTTGCTTAGTAGCAACTACCTCGGGTAAAGAAGATAAATCATAGTGATCTGCCAATAATTTGGCTTCCTGTGGCTTGTCCATTATCTTTTGAGATTCTAGGATAATCTTTCTAGCTTCCTCTATTGATATGCCTTGATTCTGATTTAATTGATTATTCTGGGTATCTCCAAATTGATTAAAGATATTGGTAGTTCCTCCACCCATAAATGTACGTATGATAGACTGTAATGAAGTAGAAGAATCCAGTTTCATCTTAAGAGCTTTATTCAATTCAGCCGATATGAATGGAGTGTAATGCCCTCCCTGAGATTCTCTTAGGATGTTTACCTGATGGGATATCTCCATTCTATCTTCTAAAGCCCATGCTACTTGTTCTCCCAATAGAGCTTGTAGCATTTCTTCCTGTCTTTCTTTATCCCAGAGCTTAGATTGTAATAATCTATCTCTCATAAATACTCGTATGTAATTGATATCTATACCTGTCTTTGTTGAGAAGGTATTAATATCATACATAATCCCACATAGCATACCATTACCCATCAACCAGTGATTGATAATGTAGTTGTATACCTTTTGTAAATCTTCAAGATTCTGACTCTTTTGGTATTCTGCTGCCATTGCAGTAGTTCCCATAGGTCTAGGAAATCTTTTTATGTTGTCTTTTGCCATTATACAAATATTCTTTTCTTATATCCTTAGATTCATCGTATCCAATCCTTTTAAGAGGACGAGCTACGTATAGTTGATAAATATTAGAATACCAATAACCAACTGCTATATTGAGTTCTTCATTTAAAGCCAAAATGAATTGAGTATCGGTAATCCTATCCCTAGTAAATATCCAGGTATAATTTCCTTCAAGGTTGGGAACCTTGTTATAAAATTCCCAACCTTTAATTACCTTAAAAATATTGCCATGAAGGTCAACGATTTCCTTTGCCATAATTGCCTTTTTTACCTCTCGAGGATTTTTTGTCTTGTTCACTAGAGTTATTTTTCATTTCCTTTATCTTTTTTTGTGTTTCTGGGTACCAAAGTTTTCTTAGGGGCACTACCTGAGTTGCAAAGAATGCCTTCCATAAATTCTGGGATAGAGGTCTTATACTTTGCCGACTGATTTCATTAAATTTATCCTCGAAGTGTTTTACTACCTTTTTAAAATCTGAATAATATATGTGACCAGTTGCTGGGTTTATCTTTTGTTGCCTTTGGCATACTTCTAGTAAATCTTCTCCCATTTTATTCATAAACTCCCCTCTATTAAATTGGAAGTTCTCTTGATCTAGTCTAAATATCTTTACGTAATCTTTTGTTTCCATTATATTATATCTCTGTTTCTAAGTGTTTAACATCATAAGGTAATACCTGAAATAAATATCCCCTTTTATCATCCTCGTAATAGGATGACCATAATCTCCCTTTTAATCGGTATAAATCCAAGTCATAAGTTTTCTTGGGTATACCTGTGATAAATAATTTGTGATTGCCTCCTGGGTTAACTTCGAATTCCCACTGGGTAAAATTTCCTATGGTACCATAATCTGGCAATTTACTTCCCAGTAAGGTTGGTAAGGCAATATCCTTTACCAGAGTTTCTTTGGGGACCCTTTTCCCATTTACCCAGATCCCCAGTTGTGATTTACCGATATATACATCTTTTACTATTTCTCGAAACATAATTCAATGATTATAAATTTAACACCTTGACCTAATTCTAAGTCATTTACTGCATTAATATCCCTAGTACTATGTTGAAGGTTTCTTAAAGAAATTCTAGATTCTTTCGATATCCTATAAGATCTTCTTACCAAGAGTAAAGCATTTCTCCAACAAGCAACCATAGAAGATACTGGCCCAGAGAATAAAACCTTGCTGGTCTTATTTATCTCTACCATTTTTTCTTCGTATAGTTTTTGACTCTGAAGATACCATACTTTTATTTCTCTTATGTTTTCTTTTCTTCTTTCTAGAATCAGCTTTGACATAATCTTCTATTTCTTCAAGTTTACCCAACAATAAAAACCTTACGAACATATTTATAGGCCTGAAAAAGTAATTTCTTATATTCTCAGTGCCTAGATAATAATCGTATACGATAAAGAATTTTTTAATCTTTCCGTGTTTGAGAGATCTTTGAACAAGGTAATTCTTTACACATCTCTTGTGAAGTTCTACCATGTCCTTTTCCTGTTTTTCCATCTCCTTATCGGAGAATATTCGATAGTCCATAACCAAAATAAATATGGGACTGGGAATTTGAAAATAGCAAACTAATGTGTTCCCAGTCCCGGGTTAACAAAGGATTAATTATACTGCTTCATCTACCTTCAGTACTTTTTTCTGGAAGGTAATATATTTATTTTGGGCAGACTTGTATTCTTTAGAGTTATGATCTTGGATTCGGAGCATTTCCCTTTCTAATTTACGAAGTTCATTACGGGTTTGTTGTCTCCATTTCTTTCTTGAAAGAGTATCAGTAACATCATCTGGGTAAATGTATTTCACTTCCCGATTGGAGATTACTTGTTCGATGATATTAGGTTTCTGTTGTTTGGCAACTTCCTTGACAACTTCTTCCTTTTTAGTAGAAGCTTTCTTGGTAGTAGTTTTTACCAATTTTGCTTTGGGTTCTTCCTTAGCCTTAGATTTTTTAGTTTCTTTTGGCTTTTGTGTTTTAGAAGCCTTAACTTTCTTCAATGAGTTAGATACTTGGTTGTTAATTAACTCGGTTACCTTGTTCAAATTTACTTTTTTCATAATTGACTAATTTTAAAATGTTATTAATTATTTTCTCTATGCAAATATAAGAATAATATTTTAAATAGAAAAATAATTCTACTTTATTTTATCAATAGCTGAGGATCCCTAGTCGAGTAGGAAATCAAAGATTTCATCTGGGTTCTCATCTAGGTTTTCAGGATCATCATAGTAGGAATCTAGACCTTCAGTAAAGATATCATATTCTGAAATAGATGAAGATTTACCATATCTCTGATTATACTGTTCTACGGTTAATATAGTTACCTTACTGGGATCATGTTCATATTTCTCGGCATAAGCAGAAGCTTCCTCCGGTGATAAAGGTTTATCGGAAGTGAATACTTGGTAATATACTCTGGGTTTAGTATAATGAGCATCTAAAGTTACTTGTTGATAACCAGATTTCCTTGCGGTAAATATTATATTATCTGGAGTAACTCTTACTAGGAAAGCATATTGGTATAATCTCCGATTACTAAGAGAATCCTTTAGTTTCTTTATAGAATCTACTTTAGCAAAGAATATAGAATCTCTTCTTTTGCTTTCCTCATACCGTTTTACATTTCTAATAGAATCTTCTCTACTCTCCTTTACATAGGGAGGAGTTACCCTCCGGGTACTATTGGTGTTGGCAATAGTGAATCCCAAAAGAGTAACTCCCAGAATGGAAAACGGAAAAATAATATGTTTAGTTTTTGAGTTCATATTCTGTAGCTTCATATTGTCCTTTGATATGAGAATTAAGATATCTCCCTTTAGATTCGGCATTCATTAGTTCTTCGAAAGTTTTTCTGGGAACTAAATCATACCGGTAAACTTTGTTGTCCTTAAAAGCAACCCATAAGTGTTTGTTTTTGTTGTCATACCCAATACCTTCTATATTAGAAGATTCTACTGGATTCATTTTAATACCAGTATTCATGGTAACTGATTCAAGATATTCTTCTCTGTCCATAATTTAAAGTTTTAAAAGTGTTAACTCCGGATGTAATACGTTGGTATATTTTTGAATAATTGCCCATGCTCCCAAAACTCCTTGAGAATTATCTGTTATCCATTCTTCCTCCATTTTCCATAGGATATGAGAGCAGACGTATAATTGATACTCTGTAAGAGTTTTTATAAGTTGAGGATATTCTATCATATCTGAATAGAGTTTTATCATATTATCTAATACTCCTCTTATTTCTCCTTCTTCAATCTGAAGAAGTTTTTTAAGAAGGTAATGATCGGTATCCTCTAAATTTTTAGAGATATGAGTTAGTGCCTCAACTTGGATTTGGGCAATGTTCTTAATAACCGTCTTGGTTTCTGCATCCATTTTTTCTTATTATTTATTTCGTTATACAAATATATAAATTTTATATATAATATGCAAATATTGCTGAGGTAGGTAGTGGATTATCTCTTCAGGATCTCAGCCATCTTTTCCTTGATTGAATCGGGGAATATGGCATCTGATGCCCATCTTAAGAAGAACTTAGAGGGTTTCTTATCCGGAGTCATAAGCAATTGCCTTTGTTCTGTAGAGAATTTAATTCGTTCTGCCTCTAACATATACTTAGGTAACTTAGTAAATTCTGCCTGAGAAAATGAGATAGTATTTTTACCAGTCTGAGCCCTAAAGGGTTTCTTCCTTTCCTTATACAGATAGGGAACGATCTTCTTTGAGGGACCTTGCAGAATACTGAACCCAAATAGAATCATAGGGTCAAATTTATCTGTCTTAGGATCTTTTGCTCTCTTTATACATCTTGCCATCCATGAATAAGAATCGAGATATTGGCCATTGTTGGTGGGTTCTCCCACATCTTTCTTATCAAATTTAAATTCCGGGAAATGATAAAGGAAATCCTCTGTAAGGATGAATACAAATCCAAGATCTCTAAGATACTTAATAATATCCTGTTGGCTTTTGCCTTCATTTACCATCTTTTCTACATCAGCAAGGATATCTTCTCTTGGGGATTCCAATTCTTTAGATTGAGTATTAGAGGGTCTTCCTCTACCTGCAGATTCTTTGATTGGTAAGTTACCAGATAATTTATCCAAGTATTCTTTGAATTGAGAAATATCTTGTTGATTAATAAGGGTTACTTCTATTCTTATGGGACCTTTATGTTGTACCTTTGGACCGGCATATATCTCAGTGCAAGCATCTACTAATCTATCAGATAAAGGATTACCATTTTCTGAAAGTGTAGTGATACGCAGTTTGGGTTTGAATATTTCTTTTTCTTCTTTCATAACTTTAGAGATAAAAAGGGCCTGGACAAAAATTATTGCCAGGCCCAAAACTACTAATAACTAACAAAACAAATATAAGAATGGAAATTAATCCTCGTCTTTGGCCTTTTTCTTCTTAGAATCTTTGGCCTTTTTATCTTTCTTAGAAGGCTTATCCTTTTTGGATTCCTTCTTAGGTTCTTCCTTCGGCTTAGATTCTTTTGGAGTCTTACCTGCAGCCAATTTTCTCTGAACCATACGATATTTCTTCTTTTCTTCGGAAGTCATTTCTCTTCCGTCTACCAAAGGATAATCGTATTTAGTTGCTGTTCTACCTGAACTAGCTTTTCCCTTTTTCTCTTTTGCTTTAGCTTCCTTCTTAGCTTTCTTTTCATCTTCAGAAGCCTTTTTCATTTTTACCAGCTTCTTCTGATTAGCAGTGTCTTTCTCAGGATATTGGGCAGCAACTTTATCTCTTTCCTTGTTAAGTTTTGCCATAAGTTCTTTTACTGCCTTACCGTGAGTTTTGTCCTTTGACCAATCCTTTGCAGGATCCAGGTTATTTTCTTTCAGGTAGTTTTCCAAAGCCTTTGCAGCTTTTGTGATTTCCGGAGTCTTATCAGCCGGTTTCTTTGCTTTTTTAGCAGGTTTTACTTTCTTTGTCATATCCTTATTAATTTATGAGTTTATATTTACCTATAGAAATGAGTCCGAATTAAAGGTAGAGATTTCCTTGATTTCTAGGATTTTTAATTCAATCCCTTTTACCATTGCACAAGTATGAAGATAATCAGATATCTCTCTTTGAGTTAATCCTGAGAAAATACTGGTTTTAGTTTCATTTCCCCATATATATTTCACTTCTAGAACTGGATTGTTAAGAATATCTTTTACTCTTTGTGATAAAGAATAAAGTTTTCTTTTCTGATACATAATATGGGCTTGGTGTTTCCTATATTCACCCATCTTATTCTGCTGCAAGGATATATGAGCTTGGTATTTATAGTATTTGATATCCTTGTATATTTCAGCAATCTGTGAAATTAAGGATGAGAAGGATCTTTTTTCCATTGTGGCCTTTTTATTTGGGATTGATATTCTAAAATCATTTCCTTAGCTTCTGATATTATGTTTTCTGTTAATTCCCTTTCTGAGGGATTTTTGCATACTTCTAGAAATGAAGTATAATCTTCTATCAGATTATTAAGTGCAATGATTTGTATATTCTTTCTTATCTCCTCTTTGGTTACCATAGGTTATGAAAATAAAAAAGCCCATCACCTTTATGGGCAATGGGCTTTGGATAATTGATATAATGTATAATCTTTATGGAGTTTAGTCTTCGTTTTCTTCAGAAGTTTCTTCTTCATCTACTTCCTCGTCAGTGTCTTTTTCTTTCTTTGACTTCGGAGTAGTGATAATACCATGTCCTTTCTTTGACTTAATTGCCAATTCTCCGGGAACAAAAGCAACCGATGTGTTTACTGGAGCACCATCTACTACCAATACTGAAGTTACCAATACTCCCTGAGCACCTTTCTTTGTTTTGATTGCATAACCGAAGTTCTGAACTTCTGAGTTATCCGAAATCTTGATAACATCGATTTGTTTACCGTTTGGTCTCTGACCTGCAGGACGGTTTTTAATAGCTTCCATACGAGCTTTGCGTTTAGCTTCTTTTTCGGGATCTTTTTCCTTAGCACCCTTTTTCTTGGTGTCTTCTTTTTTCTTTGCCATAATCTTAATAAGTTTTTAAAAGTTGTGTTATAAATAAGTTGTGACTTCTACATAATCTAATAGTAGTTAATTTTTAGGGTAGGAGATGATTCCTACCCTTTATGCTAGGTAAATGGATTATTTTTTACCCTTTTTACCTTTACCCTTAGCTTCTTTTTTAGCGGGCAATTTGATACCTAATTCCTTGGCAATTGCTTTACGGAGTTTCTCAATGTCTTCTTCATCGAAGTCGTCTGGATCAGTATCAAGGTCTTTGTCATCGCAAACATCTTCCAATTCTTCGAAGTCCATTTCAGCAAGAGCTTCTCCAGTCAGTTCTTCATCTTCATCGGAATCATCCTCGTCCTCATCTTCTTCGTCTTCCTCATCCTCTTCAGAATCATCTTCATCTTCGTCATCTTCCGATTCTTCTTCGTCCTCATCGTCATCAGATTCTTCCTCTTCTTCGTCTTCTGAACCGAAGATTTCAGATGCCTGATCTGCAGTCAGCATAATGGGAGCCGGGATAATCTTTACCGAACCATCTTCGTAAGTAATGATGATGTTACCGTTGATTTCTACTCTAGATACTTCTTTAAGTTCAACTTTCTTAGTTTCTTTTTTCTTAGCCATAATTGTTTAATTTTAATGGTTTGTTAATGAATATAGTTAATCACTCAGTTATAAGCTTTTTATACTTCTTTAGGAATGGTCCCAAAGATTCATGTGCATTATTAAATTGTTTTATGTTTTCTAGAACGGTATTAAACTGTTCCTGTGAAGTTATTTCAACTACTTCAGAGTTTATAACTTGGTCCACTTGATTATAGGTCATAATCTTAAAGGATTTGCCCTCAAATGGATTATATGGTCCATGTTGTTCTAATTTAGTGTTCATCGCTATATGATATTTTAGTTAAACCTGGAAAACCCAATTTACCCATCATTTCTGTGTATGATTGATATTTCCCTTTTTTCGAAATTTCATAGTTATCAGAAAATCTTATTGGGTAGACCCAAATTTCTGAATCTAGTTTCCTATTGGTCATGAAGTAAGCATACTTATTCCTTATTTTATAATCAGATAGAGGTTTCCATAGTTCCCATTGTAATTCTCTTATGAGATATTTATCTGGGATAATAACCTGATTCTGAAATTTCAGAGAAGCTTCTCCAAAGTCATCTAAGAAATCGTAGGCCTTTTTGAATAAGATACGATTAAACTTAATATGATATACCTTGGTAAGGAACAGGGCTATTTGCCAAATCCTAGGAGGATGATTCAAGCAATCAAGGTTAAATTGGTTCTTTTCCCCTTGACTCAGCTTGTTGTATCTCCTGTAGGATAGCAGAATGGACCTGTAATCTCTTTTGCTTTCGATATTCAGGTGAGAATTCATCCCTATACCCGTATAATGCAATTTGGTATGCCCTGTTGAATGCCCTTCTTCCATGTTTCTTATAAATTTTATTCATTCTTACTACAAAATGCCTTCTCCTATGTTTATCCATTCTTGCTTCAGCAGGAAAGATAAATCTTCGTATTTTAGTTGGCTTACCCTTAAAGAATATCGATTGATGACCTTTCTTGGGTAAATCAGTTATGCCTTGTTTTATAAGATTCTTACCCTTGATAGTATGAATGTATAAATTGGCATCTACTCCTAATAAAAGAGTTATGGTTCTTCTAGCATGGTATCTTGAAAAGAATCCTAAACCACATATATGTTTTTTATATAACAACTTCTCGGTTCGGTATTTACTTTCTGTTGCATATTGATATTTGGTCCATCCCCAATATTCATCAGGCCTCCAAGTCCATACATATATTAAGTCTGGGTATATTTTCCGATTATCCCTTGCTAGTTTTACCATTTAATTTCCTTTTTGCAGCCCTGTACCAGAGTTGAATGGATTTCTCATTAGCATCAGGGAATTTCTTTTTCATTCTCCTTACTACTCTCTCTTGGTCAAACCCCTTTTCGGTTAATTCATAACAGTAGGATTTCTTAGTACCCTTGATTAGATTAAAAGAATCTCTTTCTCTTGGAGGTTTCTTTTCTTTGGGTTTCTTTATACCTGGTACTCTTTTTAATTTTCGAATACCATCTTCTCCCTCTTCTCCTAAGAATCCTAATCTTAATCTTGAATTACGGATTGGGTCAGTTTTATCATAACCAATTGCTTCCAATTGTTTATCTGCCCATTCATCATACTGGTCAATTAAGGATTTATCGGGTTTGTTAGTAGAGTTACTGATATACTTGATTAAATCAAATACTCCTGCAGCACAAGCATCTGGAAAAGGCATACCAAGGATTACTGCCTTTCTTTTGAGATCCTTGTACTTCATGTTTCTACCGGCGGCTCCTAGGAAATTTTGTTTTTCCTTTGATGGAGCTGGTTTATCTTTTTTCTTTTTTGCCATAGTTTTAGAATCTTTGATTGTAATAGGTTTGAGTTAATTCTTCATGAGTTACATACTCATAGGGAACTAATCCCATGTTATTAATCTTATCGAAGAGATCATTAGGTAAATCATAAGTGATTAACCATAAGTAATTCTCTTGAGTAATGTGGTTTGATACCATATCCTTAATTTTTGGGAAATTAGGTAATAGGTTCAATTTATCATCCTCCCAGCTATCACTGAATTGGTTGAGGATATTATTTGCTTTGTTAAAGCGGATGTCTAAGTTGGTATTCTTCATATTGTCTATATTAAAATTTTGTCTAATTAATTTTCTGATGCAAATATAATACTTATATATTATATAGAAAAATATTCTACTTATTATTTTAATATTAGCTGAGGATCAATAGAAGGAGTCTTCTTTCACTCTAGCAGCTCCTGGTTGATGTTTCTTCTTTGGTTTTCGTTTTATGTGAGTGTTATAGGCCATATCCAATTGCTTCACATTGAAATCCATGTTATTTACCTGATTGTAATTCAAAGCCTTTTCGATACATAATCTATATTCTGGCCAAAACTTCTGACCTAGTTTTACAGTAGTAGTCTTGGCATTGAATTTAGATACCATGAATCCAAATGTATCTGCATCATCCTTATCCTCGAATATATACATGTAGAATTTACTGAATTCCCTCATTACCTCATCTGTAGGTCTTACGGGAAGTAATAAATATCCATCAGTATATAAATCTTCAGATATTAAACATACCCACCATTTCTTTATACTAGGCTTTACCTTATACTTAAACCTTTCTCTTAGTTTAGTATGAACCCATTCTGGTACTTTCTCTAATAAGTAGTTGATATAAATCTTTTCTTTCTTATTGGCTCTTCTTTTGAAAGCAGAGGGTTGCTGTACTTGCCTGGGTAATATCCTAAAGTTATTCCATCTATCGAATTCTAATATCAAACCTAGAGAATGTTTATCCCATTCATTATCTGAACCTTGTAGTCTTCTTATATTTCTTTCTAGATTACGAGTATTTACCTTAGGAACTAATTGGGAGGCATCTCCAGTATTTAGTAGGGCCTCTTTTCTTTTCATCCTTTTTTCTATGCAAGCCTCGATATAATCCTGGAAGTTTCTTTCACATGGGCAATCTGGTCTAAATATTGACTCATGTATTTCGAAGAAATCCGAAAATAATCGGAAGAACTTTTCAGACCTTTCTTTTATTTCTAGGTACTTATAATGAGATAATTTTAATATCTCTCCAGCTTCCCAAGAGGATTTACTCTCTGATAACTGAAGAAAAAGGGACTGCTGCTCAGTTGGAGTCAAACAGTCCCATGCTTTCTTTTGGTATTCATTCATATTAACGCCTCCTTTTATTAATGTTCTCTTCTATCTTTTCAGAAGTAATAGAATTTGGGTCATAGTCAAAGTTATTACAATGTAATTTATCTGGGTCTGAATCCTGATATACACTGTAAAGAACACTGTCAAAATCAAGAGTTACTTCCATTTTACCATGTTCTGGGTAAATGAGTACTTTTACTGTTCTATTAGTGTAATTTACATCTAATACTGTAGCATCTATACCTTCATAGGGATAACCCTTTAAAACGATATAATCTCCAGGTTTTACATTCATAAGATCATCAACGGAGTATTTTTTATTTGCTTTTGCTAATCTTATGAATCTCCTTACATCTTTCCTAGAACAAGTGGCAACTAATGAAAAATCATCGAAGTCTTCAGCATTATCAATACGTATCTTCTTTTTTCTTTCGTGCATTGTCTCGGTAGATTTAAGAAATGTTCTTATGCCTGAGATATTTCGTTTTAGCTTATTTAAAAATGGCCTTGAGAATGCGTTTTCAGTGGGCATTCTCATAAAGCCATAATTGAAAAGTATAGGAACAGATTCAAATACCATCTTACCTTTAACGGTTCTCTTAAGTATATCCAGAGTAGGGATAATAACCTTGATATTTTCGTATCCCTTTTCTTTTAACTCTTTCTCGATAAGGTGATAATACTTTCTTTCTAGGTAGAAGATTACATAGGAGTATGGGATACGTTTTTTCATATTATGAGTTTTTTACGATTAACTTAGCTTGTTTGTGAATCATCTTGTATGGTACTTTTAATACCTCACTAGCCATGAATACCATAAGAGTATTACCGGGAACTTGAATATACATGGACTTAGTAATGTACTGAGCTATAATACTACCGAGTTTATAATCTACTACAAAGAAAAACTCATTTGCAGGCATTGAATTGTATCTCATACATAAGATTGGTACCTTCTTTGCCCTTTTAGCATCTTTACTTGCTTGTTCCCAGAATTTTAATATATCACAGGATTTATTACCCAATAATACATGTTCGAATTTGATGTCTTTGTAGTTTTTACATTCTACTGAGATTTTACATCTATGGGCATGTCTTTCATCCTGACACATAATATCCGAAGACAAATCCCTACTCTGATGATTTGCACCAGAGTAAGGTGTTCTGCCGAATTTGAAAGAAGTCCATTCCGTAAACCATTTTGAGACTTTGAGTTCAAATCTTGAACCTTTCTTTTTACTATTTGCCATAATTTCATTGTATTGTTTATGGATCATAGTGGTTTATAATAACTAAGGCCCTTGATTTTCTCTACTTGCAGGATCTTAGTATTTGATAAAGGTAATGAGTCGTGATGTGTTATTAAAAATAATGATTTACCGTTGAATATGTATTTTATTAGGTTTATTACCAATTCTATGTTATCAGAACTTAGAGATTCAAATACTTCATCTAAGAATGCCAGGTTAATACCCTTACTTGCAGTTAAAGATTCGTGCATTGCGAAAGCCATACATAGATTTACCAAAGTCTTTTCACCTCCTGACAGTTCATCATAATCAATAATGTGATTATCCCTTTCTATAAGGGTAACAAAATCCTTTCTAGTTGAATTGAGGTCGATATTAAACTCAATTCTAAAACCTAGAACCTCTGAATAACTAGCAAGAGTACGATTTAACAAATGAAGAGAAGAATCAAATAAATATGCCTTGATCCCATTATTACCAAGAGGGTCATTTATCAACCAATTATAATTCTCTAACTCTAGTTCTCGGTTATGGTAATCTTCATCTACCTTTCTTAAATCCTTACGAATCTTTTTTAGTCTTTCTTTGTATTTAGTAGACATTACCTTTAGTTTCTGATTCTTAAGGTCTTTTATTTCCTGGTCTATATCTGCCAAATCTGAAGCAATATCGGAACATTCTTTAACTAGAGTCTTATACTTACTGCAGTTAAATTCTAGTTCATCTAATCTCTCTACGGATTCTTCATATAAGCTTTGAAGTTCCTCCCTTTCTTTAAATGCTTTACTGATTGGAGTAAGCATTTTCAAGGCTTTCTTATATTGTTTATTCTTTATTAATTCTATGGACTCATCCACCAGTTCATTTAAGGGAGTACTTAGAGTTTCCTTGTTTATCTTAATTCGATTCTTTATCTCTTGTACTGCTTTAGTCTGATTTCTTACCTTTTGTTCTATTGCTACATCTACCTCATCTGAAATATGTTTTTGTTTTGCAATAAGTAACGCAGTTAGGTCTTTTCGTTCCTCCTTTAATTTCCTAGATTTTTCTCTGAGATCCTTCTTAAAGGATTTCTCCCTTGACCTCAAATCGAAGTAAGCTTCTTTATTGGCCTCTAATTCTTTCTTTAGTGAAAGGGATTCAGATTCTAATTGATTAATCTCATTTAAGATAACTGCCTTATCTTGATTAGCTATACCCTTTGCTAAATTTAGGTATTCTAAATCGAATACTTCCTCAAAAAGCTTTTTCTTATCCGAATTAGATTCTTGGATTAATCTCTTAATACCCTGACCGAACATAATTGAGTTCATGAATAACAGATAGGATAATCCTAGTTCTTTATTGATGGCATTCTGTAATTCATTCTTACCCTTGATATTGATAATCTCGGCATTTTTAATGATTATGAGTCTATCATTTCCCTTAGCACCATCCTCTAGGTAATCTTTGAATTTTTGACATCTGATTACCTTATAGGAATCTTGGTTTTTCTGAAAAAATACTTCTACCATGGTTCCCTTATAATCTTTAGGTTGGTATTCTTTCCAAGTATTTACCTCAGATACTCCCTTTATATTTTTCCCATATAATGCCCATACCAAGGCATTCAGTAAAGTTGATTTCCCAAAACCATTAGGAGCTTTGATAAGAACCGTACAATCTTGGTTTAATTGTAAACTGAAGGAATCTATAGAACAGAATCCCTGTATATTTAACCTTGTAAATGTCAACATGATTCAGCTTTGTTTAAAGTATCAATTAAAAGTTGTTTCTTAGCATCATCCTTTATGCCTTTCTCCCTTAAATACCTTTTTGCTAGAGTTTTCTTAGAAACTTGCTTAGTAATCTTATGATTTATATTTACTTGAATACTAGTTTTCTTGGGTAAAATGGTATAATAATTGCCATCATCCTTAATTTCATCTTCGGATTCAACATCTACGAATTTTGGGAATCCTTTCAGTTCTATAAATTCCATAGATAAATCCGAATAAAGTTTCCAATATCCCAGTTTACAATCTTTATCGGTTCTTCTTTGTTGTAAAGGAGCACCAATCATATAAACCTTCTTTGATAATCTTTGTGGTTTGTGTATATGACCACAAATAATTAAATCAAACCTATTCAGTACATTCAGATTTAGATTTTCTACTGAATCAATTTCCCTACCATCAGTATCTTTTGCTCCAGGATAATCTGTGTGAAGCATAAGGATATTATCAGCATTCTTATCAAGCTTTATATTTTTCAGATATTCAGATAAACCTACATTGTGATCTATGTAGGGTATACCGTATACTACTGCATTCATACCCAGACATCTTTTACCATAATCTAGGTTCACTATCCCAAATTGTTCTAAGAACTTAACCCATGAAAAAGGTTTATTACCTATAAAGCTAACTTTCTTTAAGTCGTGGTTTCCTGATATAGAGAATATCTCTACCTGGTTTTCTCTTAACTCTAATTCCTTAAATTTCTCATAGGTCAATTCCATAAGATCTTGATCCATAGTTTCTGGCTTATGAAAGAAATCCCCACAGAATAATGCCGGACAATTATACTTTTTACATTGCTCTTGTATAATCGACAAAACCCTGAAATGATTCAGGGTTCTTTTATTGTCTTCATTGAACTTAGCCCATAAATTCAGGTGCAAATCCGAGAAAACTATTGCTATTACTTGTTTCTTCATATTAATCCAATCTTGACATTATCATGTGTATTCTGTCGTAGAAATCTAATTGAGGTACTACTAATATATCTATTACACTTAAAGTACTCCACTGAGTTAACAGGTTACCCATTATATCTGACATCTGAGCCTGATAATATCTATTTATGATTCTCTTCTTATTGTCTTCCATTGGCCATTCTTTCATATTGTACATACTCAAGGGAAGGTATATTAATAAATCACATTGTTGAACTGTAAGATCTTTGCATATATCTAAGAAAGCATCTACTTCACATTCGGGGATATTAGTAGATTGTTTATATATGAAATAAGCTGCTAAATCTACATAACTACGGTCTGTTACAAAAGTTTCTTTATCCTTGAAAAGCTTATTTCTCAGATTCAACAATTGATAATCCTTGTTTATGAGTTCTCCGCATTCTTGGTGTAAAAACTCAGCATGGTGCATCTCTTTTGTATCTGGCATTAAATCTGACATACTACCAGATATAAAGGGTATACCATATTTGGTTTCTATGAACTTTGCCAAAGTGGTTTTTCCTATTCCACTTGGCCCTACAAACATAATTCTTTTCATGATAACAAATCTTTAAATGGTTTCATAAATTCATTTGTCATAAAGGATGCTAAAGAGTATTCGATACAGACTTCTTTGAATTTCTTGTATTTTATTTCCTTATTAGCAAACTTTTTCATAGGTAACTTGGATAATGGTACTTCTTTTTGAAATAATCTTAAATCTATAAGCTTCTTATTCCTTTCTGCAATCTCTACATGAGAAGTTTGATGATGATGCTCTAGAAATTTATCCAAAGTACCATATTCGTCCAATATTTTCCTAGCTTTTACAGGACCAATACCTGGTATACCTTTAATATCATCCGAAGTATCTCCCACCATTGAAAGGTAATCTACTGTTTCTTCAGGGGAGTATCCGAATAGTTCCTTACAATTACCCTGATGAATCATCTCATCTTTTCTTGGATTGTTTATTTTTACGTCTTTACCGATAAGTTGATTAAAGTCCTTATCGGATGATACTATGATTACCTTCTCAGTGGGTTTTTTATTTAAAACTAGGTATGCTAAGAAATCATCTCCTTCATATTTAGTAGAATTATGCTTATCAAAAACATATTTAATTCTTAGGAGCTTAAGCATACCCATAATAATACGTTTTTGAGATTGAAGAGATTCATAATCTACTGAAATATTTTTCCTATGTCCCTTATAATCTGGTAACAAAGCATCTCTATAAGGAGAGTGTCCATTATCAAAAGTTATAATAACCTCATCTGGGTCCCACCTATGTAAGAACCCATATAATGATCTAAAAAATCCGAATATTGCTCCACTTGGTTTTCCATCAGTAGACTTAAGCTTTTCGAATTTGTGGAAACTTTGATGAAGTATATTCTCTCCATCTATTAGTAATATTGTTTTCTTACTCATCGTCTTCCTCCTCTTCGTCTTCTGATTCATTATAGGATTCGTATTCTACTCCATCTATGGGATAACAGTTTTCTGTAAGAGCTTCTAGTTTCTTACGAGTAGTACCAATGGTATTTATATCTGCTTTCCTTAAAAGCTTTCTTCTTAAGTCATCATCTTCTTCCAAAAGCTTTTGAAATTTCTCTTCTCCTCTTGCAAGAGTTTTATCCTTGAGTTTATATACTCCACCAGAGGATTTAATGATTATATCATTTTCTACCAATACATCTTCTAATCCAAAGCATCTATCAAATCCAACCTCATGGAACTTAGGATTGAAGTATACTGGGCATTTGCTGATTGTAGGTCTTGGAGGAGCAACTTTATTTTTAATAAGTCGAACCGTGACGAGTTTCCCAGCTTTGCGTTCTTTACCCTTTTGCTTAACAGTGATAGATCTTCCTGAATAGAAAGCAGCTCTGATTGAAGCGTAGAACTTAAGTGCTGCGCCTCCTGTAGTTGTTGTATTATCTTTTCCGAATCCAACATTCAATGCAGTTCTTAATTGATTAATATAAATCTGTGTAACTCCCAGTCGATAAAATAATTCGCTTCTGATACGGAAGTATTTATACAAAGCCTTTGCTCTACCTCCCATCTCTGCTTTAGCATCCGTCATTTTTGAATCTATGTTATCTGCACAATCCATAGCAGCAACTGAATCTATTACCAGAAGTATGGGCTCATTGTGTATTAACTGAGATCTGAAATATAATGCTAAGTCTGCTACTGCATCCGCAACATTCTCAATACGAGTATCATTAACTACTGTAACTCTTTCTGGATCAACTCCATTAGTTTGAGCCCAGGAATTCATCCATGATTGTTCAGCATCTACCCATATTACATGCCCTCCCAGTTGTTGACATGAATAAGCAAAGTTGTAAGCTATAAGTGATTTACCAGAGGATTCTTCTCCTGCTACTTCTAGGATTTTACCAAATGGGATTCCTCCACCAAAGGTATAATTCAATGCAAAGAAAGTACTGGGTAACCATAGACCTGTTTCTTTTGTTTCAGAAGCAAGTACTATTGATGAACCATATTTCTTGAGTAATTCGTTTTTAGAGGGAACTTTTAAACCCACTTTTCCTTTTGCCATACTGTAATGTATTAACATAAATAAAGGAGATAACCAATTTCTTGAATTACCTCCTCTACCAACCATTTATAAAACCAATTTATCAAATATCTGACTTATACTTTCTCTTTTTCTTCTTAGGTTCATCATCATCCATGTAGTGATCCTTATGAATGCCTTTCTTTTTCTTCTTTGGTTTTTCATCCTCTTCATCAGAATCTCTTCCTTCTTTTAAGAATGATGCCAAAGTTTCCTCCAGTTCATCGTAATCTTTAATCTGAGATCTTACTATGGATTCCAAATCTACGTTACCTGAATACTTCTTGTCAAGTTTAGTAGGTTTACATGCACGAGCAGAATATGTAGTATCATTCTTACCTGAACCAGAACGGATAATTTTTATATCGTATCCAGTTCTTGGGTCTGTCATATCTCCAGCTTCGTCTTCATCCAAGTAAAGGTCGATAATATCCTGGTATACTGATCTTGGGATTAATACTCCCTTATCTTTTCCTTCATAATCTACCTTAGTACCTTTCTCATCTGAATATACTATTCCACCCACTACGTATTTTCTTCTTGGTACCAGCATCTTTGCAAGTTCCTGGTCATCTGGGTCTTTTGAGTTTTTCAGTTCCTGATATTTTTCCATAAATGGGCAGGGTTCATCAAAAGTAGCCGGGGAAATAACTCCTCCCAAATCTTTATTCAGATAGAACTGAATCAATTCAATACCCAATTCTTGATCATCGCCTGGGGATTTGATTCTCATTCTTAAGGTTCCCTCTTTAGGGAATACCAATCCACTACCATTACCCTTGGATTCTAATTGTTTTTTCCGGGCTAACATCTTATCTTTAGTAGTCATGCCACTAGAAGATAATTTCTTTTTCTTTTTGTCCTTATCTTTAATCATATCAATCTAAGTTATTGGGTTCTGAGTATGAAATCTCATTTAAAGCTAATACGGTGAACAGACCCTTTTCATAAAAGGGTTGTAATTCCTGAGGTAAACGGTTTTTATCGAATTGATGTTCTTTACCAGCATACAATCCATATTCGATTATACGACCGATTTCCACGTGGTCCTTGTAAGTTTGATATTCTTCTGTAATTACACCAGATTTAATAACAACACCCTTACGAGGAACTCCTTCCTTTACCATATCTGGGATAATAATACCAGAAGCAGTGGTATTAATCTCTTTGGGAGAATATACCAAGATTTTATTTTCTACGGGTAAACCTGGAATACTATTACCAAGCTTCTTAGCTACTAGAGTTGATATAAGTTGTAAATTATACATATTTATAAAATTTAGTTAGTAATCTTTTATAGTTCCTACTGTAACTTACGGATATTGGCATTAAGAGTTCTTAAGATGCCCTCTCTACTCTCATAAGCTTTACAGATAGCTATAAATTTATTAGCTTTAGCTGCAGCCTTTAGATACCTTTTGCAAATAGATTTATATTTGGGGTTTATATTAGCTTTATGAGATACGTAATCATTATTGAACCTCTCATTGGAATCTTTTATAAATACCCATGCAGCAGAATATGCTTCCTCTTTTTCTCTTGCTAAAGCATCTCTTTGTTTTATATACTTATCTCTTAATGAAGCAAGTATATAATAACTAGAGGGGGAATCCTTTAGCTGAGAATTTAATAAGTTCTCATTGATAGATAATTCCTTTTGAATATCTATTTCTAAGGTTCTACCCTCAAATACTACCTTAAGTTTATTTATCTCGGTTTTCATCTTTCAACTTAAAAACGTTTTTCATATCTTCTGCAGAATACTGACCATTTTCGATATCTCTCTTAACTTGTAGGAAAGCAATCTTAGCCCTAGAATCTAATTTGGGATAACTAGTAAGGGATTGATATTTGTCTAACAGATTATACAGAGAGTATAATCGTAAATCGCAAAGGTAATCTATACCAGCAACTTCAAGTAATTTCATGAAGATTACATAAAATCTAAGAGTAGTATCATCAAAGCATTCTACTGTTTCTTCATCCATCTTAGAAAGTGAATGAGTTCTGAGTGATTCTATGTTTGAATTGAGAAATTTTATATGTTTTCGGATAGAGTTGATTAACCTTCGGTCTTCATGGTGAAGTCTTTTGTGTAATCTATCCAAAATTTCATCCATTTCTTGGAATGATTGTTCTAATACTCCAGATAACATGTAAGTTACATTGATTACCTTGTCAGCCTCTTTCTTTAATGTGTCATTTTCCATAATCTAAAATTTTAATTAGTTATGTTGTCATAGTATCCTCTTTTCTCGTTTCTGTAGTGATAGATACTGAATCTGAATGCTTTATATTGGTTTTACAACCTGGGCATGATATTATCCTAAAAACATCCAGAGTAGTTTTATCATAAACCTTTATAGTTTCACTTACATCATATTCAAATTCACAATCACATACTGGGCATTTAGCTCTCCATACCGTGGGTCCGTTTAAAATCTTCTTCATATTGTTTCATTTGTTTGTTAAAACGTTTCTTATACTCTGAAATAGGTATATGTTTATATTTCTTATGCTCTTCCATGTATTCTTCTACCGAAAAATCGGGTTCAAGCATTTTCCTATAATCATAACCTGGGATAAAGGGTAATTCTTCTGCCATCGATCTACCTATGACAAAATCCATGTCCATAGTAACATCATCTATCTGAAAACCAAAATAGGGTTTAGTTAATGGGTTTCGATAAATTTGCCACATCTCATAAATACTCCATGTGTTTATGTTTTCTGGTTTAGTGATTTGATAATTAGCATCATGGACTAAGCATACTGATTTTGTAGAAGGTAATTTACCTTGTCTCATTAGGTAATATATTAAAATACTACCAAATAAGCACATATCAGAAGCTGCAGATTGACAAGGGAAATTTAATGCTAATCGTAAAGCATAAGCTTCTTCTCCTCTATCTGAAGAATATATTTGGGGTAATCTTCGTTTTCTACCAAATAAAGAAACTAAGTAGCCATTCTTTCTAAGGAATTTCTCTTGTTTCTTTAAGAAGGTTTTTAGCTTAGGATGTTGACCAAAGAATATATCCATTTCCTTTTGTGCTTCTTCTGGTGTAACTATGATACCAGATTTTGGGTCAGATAATTTTACTGCTAGTAATTTAGCACCAATTCCATAAATAAGTCCAAATGCAATCTGTTTAGCTTGCTTTCTCCTTACCTTCCATATCTTATGATCTGGGTGATTTTCATCCTCATATATTTTTAAAGCTTCTTCATAAGGAACATGATATTTGGTAGCAGCAATTGCCAAGTGAGGGTCCTGACCAGAGTTAAAAGCATTCAGATAAGTTTCATCTCCAGATAAGTGAGCCATGATTCTTAACTCTGCTTGACTAAAGTCACTAGCAATATATAGAGTTCCTTTTGGAGCAACTAATTGCTTCTTTATATTTGGGTCTACTGAAGTCTTAGGTATTTGTTGAGCATTTGGTTCTGCTGAAGATAACCTTCCTGAAGTAGTTCCATGAATAAGGAATCTTCCATGTAATCTATCATCATCTTGGGTTTTCTCATGCCAACCTTCAATATAGGTTTTATACATTTTCTCTAAACCTCTCAACTCTAATAAACTATCCAAGAATACTGCCTTTGGTGAATCAGGTTTTTTGACAGTTAATCTTAAGTTAGTAAGAGTTTCTTCATCAGTACTTGGTTTACCAGAATCATTCTTTTTGATTACCTCAAAATTAAATCCTTCCTCTGAATACATTAATTGAGGTAAATCTACTGAACTACCTAAACTTACAGGTCTAATTAACTCTAATTCCTTTTTCGTAGTAAAAACTCCTGCTCGTATATTAGCAATCTTTTGTTCCCTAGATTGTATCTTTCTCTTATCTACTCTAGGGTCTAAATTTTCTATCTCTTCCTCTAATTTAGCAATGTATTTTTCAATCTTGGATTGATTATATAGTTTAGTAAACTTCTTTACTTTAGGCAAATTATATATTGCTTCCTTAGCTGCTTCTATCTTTGGTAAGTAGGAATCTAACAATTCTTGGTTGAATGCCCTATCTACATATAAACCATTCTTTTCTACAGAAGTTAATACCCTAGAAGCAGTCATGATTAAATTACGATAAGTATTATATAATCCTAAGTCAATTAGCTTCTTTTCAAAGAAAAGCATTAATCTAAGAGTATAATCAGTATCTTGACATCCATAGTGGCAAAGGGGTTCCATTTCTTTTTTATCCCATGGAATCTTATCGAATTTATCTTGCTTTTCATAATCTCCGTATTCTGGTAAATACCTTCTTACCATAGACTTCAAGTCATTGGGTTTTTCTTCATTCAAGAGATATTTAGCAAGCATACCATCCAAACATACTCCTCGATAATAGATATTATACTTCTGAAATATCTGATCATCAAACTTGTAGTTCCAAGCAACTTTAACTACTTCAGGATTTTCAATTACTTCTTCACCAAATTTACGAAGCATCTTTTTCCAGTTCCATCCCTTAGAAGTATACTTTTTAGTTTCAAAATGATCTAATGGTATAGAACATCCAAAACCTGGTTGAAAAGTAACTGATAGTATGGTAGGTTTAAAGCTTTTGTTATAAAGAGGTTCTGCATTTGTTTCGAAGTCTACAGAAGCATAACCAGTTTGCTTACAGCATTGGATAAGTTTCTTTAGCTCTTTTTTATTGGTTATAATCTTATATTTCGTTTCCATACTAGAAGTTTTTTAAATAAAATAAGGAAGTATATCTTCCCAGACCTACTTCCTTAAACCTGATATGAGTTACTTTAAATCATTTTGCGAAAATGACATCAAAACAAAATAGAAATAAAGCATGTATTATATGATAGTATCTTCAAATACTCTTAGAGAACTGGCTAACTTATCCCAGTCTTTTTGATAAGTATGTAATGAGTCTATGGTGTGATACAAATAACCTGGTTTTACTCCAACCTCTTTAGCTACATATTCCATTAGTCTCCATGCAAGATATACATCATTACCAAAGTGAGTAACAAAGTCCGAACTTCTTTGGTGATAGCAAATGTGTAATACCTTCTCTCCCTTACTATTCTCTCGGATAAGGAAGTCATAATACATAGAGCAGGGTATACGTCTACTACCATCATACCAATCGGTATCTAATCCGTCCATATCACCATTGAATATTGGTAATACTGCTTTACGAGTGTCATTATCGTCCTTCAGTAATCTTATCAATGGTTTAATAACATGGATGATTCTCTCATTATAGGTATAATCAAATTTACCATTTACCAAGAACTGTTCCCATAAATCTTTTCTTAATTCCCAAGCTTTACCTGGATTAATTATATCAGAGGTATCAACCCTTTCTTGGAACTCAGCATCTGCCCATTCCCTAGACCTTGAATAGAAGAATAACCACATTGGATCTTGCAAAGAAGTTAAGCAATATTGTTGGCAAATGATCTCTTTAGTTACAAAATCTTCATTACCTTCAATATTCTTATTCTGGTAAGTCTTTGGTTTTACAGTTTGACCATAACTGTTGAGTTCTCTGCCCATTTCAGACATTAACTCATAACTGTTCGAATAAATCCTCACAATGTATATTTTTTAATTGTTCTACTAATAGCACCCTGACTAACTCCAAAAATCTTTCCTAACTCTTTCTGAGTTTTCCCTTTCTTATACAATCTTAGTATATCTAATCTATCTCTATCGGATAATACAGAAGCGGGATGCTTTTCACCTCTCTTACCATAAAAATGATTATTTCTACCTTTAGACCTATTACCCCTACCATCCCTTAAACACTGAGTATTATTCTCTTTATAGGTACCCCAATAAAGATTCTTATAATAAGGGTTCATCCTATTATTATCCTTATGACATACACAGGGTTTATTCTCTGGGTTTGGGATATATGCTAATGCTACTAATCGATGAACCTTAAACATACGTTTCTTACCATTTAACCATAATCTTACATGAGGGTATCCATGATTTATGTTTACCTTTAATTTATACCAATTGCCTAAAGTCCCTTTATTAGAACCTCTTAACTTTCTAGTATAAACGTTCCCACGTTTAGATACATAATAATAAGGGTAACCCGGTATATTATCAGTTCTCATTTCTTCTGTTTTAAAAGTTTCTTCTTATATGCTTTACGTTGAGAGTAAGAGATTACATTCTCGGGATATTCGATATCTTCATATTCAAGAAGTAATTCCTTTGCTTTCATAGATTTATATGTTTCCTTATATAAATCTGGTCGAAGCACTTTAAAACTTCTAAAGAATACCTTAAAACTAGAGAAATCTTTCTCTTTACCGTTTTGAAATTTATCAAATACCTCATTCAACCTCTTTATCCAAGAATTTTCCTTATCAGTTCCCTTTAATACCTTCTTCAAAGGTTTATGAGTATGATACATCAGAAGTGTTTCTACATTCCCATACATTTGAGTGGCAAATAAATTGATTTGTACTGATTGTTCTGGTCCGTACACATATTCCGCCATTCGTTGTATTAGTAAGAAGTCGAAGATTAACCTTTTTGTTATCTCGGATGCCCTGATTACCATTGTAATAACAGGTATGTCTTCCCCAAATCGTTTGGAGAATGTAGCAGCAATTAAACATTGTTTACCGTTATCGTGATGATTATTAAACATATAAGTAACGTTGTAATTCTGATTATACTTGGTTTTTAGTACTCTCAGCTTACTACGCAATAAATCAAGCTTATTGAAATCAATGTAATTGTTCAGTAAGCTTGTCCACTTAGTCTCTTTATAATTGAAACATCTACCATAATCAAAGTCTGGGTCTACCCAAGCTTTACGTATTTTTATAAATACGTTATATACCACAGCTACTCCACTGTTTGCGGTAGCACCTTTTGCAAATAAAGATGGTTCTAGTCTTAGAAATCCTTCATTTAACTTTTCCCATGCTTCTTGTGAAGTAGCAAATTCTAATGAATGGATTTGCTCTTCTGTATTAAGCTTTAAGCCATTTAATTGTTTATTCCAACCTGACACAAATACCTCCTTTCATTAATATTGTGTAGTGATTCTCCATTCATTCAACCGTTCTTTCTTGAAATACAGCTCGTATATACCCAATGGAGTAAATCCCATTATTGATAGGAATCCCATATAATAATAGAATGCCTCTACCAGCCTATCCTGGAATTCTAGTTCTTTAGTTATTACTGGTGACTGTTTCCATGTACGATTCTTAAGAGTATTTCTAGCAAGATTCAAAACATACACTATCTGAAACAAAATATTTTTCTCATCAGTATGCAAATTTGGACTCATTTCCTTGAATCCCTTTATATACTCGGAAGTTTTATCCTCAATTGTTTCGGATATTAGCTTGAAATTTTTGAATATACTACTAATGGCATCTATCTCTAAAATCATATGAATGCCGAATGCCATTACATCTTCTAAGTTTTCTACTGCCTTTTGCCCTTTAGTCAGTTCTTTGTTTGCCCAACTATAGATATCCTCTGGCAATATATTAGCATATATCAGAGCTGATAAGAAGAATCCTATTGCATCTGCCTGTTCTTCATTAGCATTCTGTAGATTGTTGATTATCTGAATCTCTTCTACGTCAGTATATAAATTGGTATTCCATCCCTTGTTTTCTAGAATATCATTTATATTAGAAGTAGATTCATAACCCTCCATTAACTCCTCTACTACTTGAGATATAATGGTTTTCATAAGAGATTGATTTTTAGTACTGTTAATATCCATGGGATATTCTGGTAACCTTTCTAAGGGTTTATAACAGTCTAATTGACGATAGCCAATCTCATACATATTCTCAAGTTCAAGCCCCTGTTTGATTTCAGGGGCTTTTTCTTTCAGATTAGAAATATCCATAGTAACTATTCTTTTTCTGGTACTGTATGATAAGAGAATAAATGTAATACTTGAACTAATACACTTCCAGCTTCGATTCCAATAATCTCAGAAGTTGGGTTGAATACACTTACCACTACTTCATCTCCTGGAACTTGACCAAGTACTTCTATACCGTATACTAACCCACTGTTGATGGAATTAGTTTCTTCATTTGCAGCTTTCAGTACGGATTTAACTGGAGTGAATTCTTCAATATGAATACCAGTTGGTATTAATAACCTTGTGTTCTGACCAAGAACGATGGTTTTAATGTGTCCTTCACTGTTTCTATCTAAGTCGAAAGATACTTTACCAAATCCCTGAGGATTAAAGATTCTATTCAACCAGTTCCATTTCTGTTTGATTACTCCGTTATTGTATTCCATGAGAATATCAATCGTAAGGTCTTCAGGAAGATACAAATAGAATCCCTGATCTGCTTTCTTGGGATATTTTACCTTTCTTGATACTGTATACTTTATATGAGAATTCTCTATCAGTTGTAGTCTTCTTTCGTGATCTTCTACTTTAACTTCTAGAGTTTTAAGCCGTTCCTCATGATTATTCAATTTAGATTCTGCAGTATCTAATCTAGTATCAAGATTATGTATCTTGGTAGTATGTCCGTTCACTACACGGTTTAAAGTTGAGTATTGATTCTCTAATACCGATATTCTATTCGCTAGTTCATCTAAAGTTGCCATATATATATTATTATTAATTGGTTGATCCGAATCCGTTATTACCTCTTGTTCCCCAATACTGAGCATCTTCATCAAATTCTTCCTTGATTACTTCTTCTGGTTCTGTAAGATAAATGGGTACATGAATAAACTGTACTAACTTGGTTCCAGCTTCTATTACTTGAATCGCATGAGAAGTATTATATACACCTATATGAATTTCTCCGGTATATGGAGAATCCACTATCTCAGCAGTATATATAAGTCCCTGCTTAGTTGATATACCAGATTTGTTTGCTGCCATCAGCATAGAAGACCTTGGTTCTAATAAACCTTTGATACCCGATGGGATAAGTATTCTGGTAAATGGAGAAATGTAAATTACTTGTACCTGGTTATTTGAATTATATTCAAGTGTTACTTTACCAGGTTCAGGTATTTCACAATGGAATATTAACTGTGGATTAGCCTTTACTAAATCCTGTAGAGTTAAGTCTTCAGGGATATAGAAATCTAAACCTGCATCTCCTTCGTTTCCTCTTGATGGAGATTTTACGTCTCTTACTTTGATAAATCTGAATTTGTTCATATTATATTACATTGTTTTAAAAGTTGGCCATAAGTTAATTTTGAGGGATCTCCCTTGTAAATACCAAGAGAGTTCATTATCTTTCTTACATCCCTGCTTCCATTGCCACATACATTAGCAAGTATATCCTCTTGTTTCACATAGTAATTTTGGTTGTTAAGGTATACCTTGAACATAGCCCATATCATTTCTATTTTTTGCATTCCTTATAAAGTTCTCTAATACGTTTTCTTGGTACTTCGAATTTCTCAACGGTTTTGGTAATAACTTCTTTTCTTTCTTTCCCTTTCCGAATCAAGCCTCGGATGTATTTCTTGATTCCAACCGTGTCTTCTAATACATCCAAATCCTTGTATTGATTCTTCTGTTCTAGCTCTTTCCTTGTGATATTCATATTCTGTGACATTTTAAATGCACATAATTCTGAGTCTCCGCATAGTTTACATTCTTTAGTTGATAAATCATAACCAATACCAAAACAAGGATCTCCATTAGAACCCAGTTCTGCAATATTAATAGGTTCTAGAGGATCCTGATTCTTGATATCAGGTAAAGTTTGTTTCTTCTTTGCCATAATCCTAGTTTAATTTAAAATTCTTTATGATAATCTCTTATGATTTGAACATCCGATAGTTCATCTGAATACAGAGTGATATATGAATGTCCTATACCATTTATAAATAGTTCCCTGATAGACAGAAGAATGGGTGGTATATTTATCCGATGAGTATACGTTTGAACAGTGATTACTAATCCAGATTGGAAATGAATCATGAAATAATATTTAAACTCATCGATCTTATCTCTCTTATCTCTGGATTTTTTGATAGGAGATATATATTCTATTCCTATGCCATTGAATATATGTTCTGGAGGTATTACAGAACAATTGAATAATGATTTGATTTTTTGTAGAATCTTCATTGTTTATGATTATTAATGGTTAATGCCTCTTAACGTAACATGTAATATACCTTTCCTCCTACGGAGAAAAAGTATATACTCATAGTCAGAAATTATTATCCTTGAAAAGGCTTATGTCTAGGGTACTTATCCCAGAGCTTACTTAACCGGATAACTTTAAGTCCTTGATCTTGATAATACTTTCTTCTATGATTCCCATGCCTACTTAAATAATTCCCAGGATAATGTAAATCATCTAGGTAAACTTTGGATTTGGATTCATCCTTTCTTACCAATCGTCCTAAGAACTGAATTGATTTTTCTTGAGAATCCATACTGGCAGTATTCAACAGATATCTGAGCTTAGGAAAGTTTTTACCTCGAGCAATAATTGTAGTTGATACAAGGATATCTATTTTACCCTCCCTAAAATCCTTCATTATCTGTTGTCTTAATTTAGTAGGAGTATTAACATGCACATAAGCAATATTATGGGTATTATCTAGTCTTTCTTTAAAGAATTTATATAGATTTGCACAATGTGCAATATGCTTACATACTACGAGAGCAGGATATCTACCTTGATTAAGGTTCCATTTCAACCTATCTAATGCCATGGTCCAGGCAATCTTATTATGGGTAATGGAATCATCATATATTTCATTATAGGACATACAATCTGATTCCCAATTACCAAACCAAGGTTTACCTTCTACTGTTTTTACAATTGTCTTTGTTGAATACCCTTTCTTAATCGAGTCCTTAAGTTTAAACTCTGCTATTACATCGCCAAAGAAACAACGTAAATTCATATTCTTAACTTTATCCTTGGCAAGCTTACTCATATAAATGGTACCAGATAATCCGATTCTAACTCGGGTATTAAATAACCTAGTGATCACATTCTGATATTGCTTACTACCTCCTTGGTCAGCTTCATCGATTAATACCATATCAATCTTAGCAAGTTCATTCTGATAATATTTCATATTCCGAGAAATAGATTGAACCATACCGATGGTAAAATTACTCCAGTTTAAAACTTTACCTTGAACAAAGGTAATATCTTCTCCCGGGAGATATTGCTTAAATTCATCTCTAGCTTGATTTAACCAATCGGAGTCATTAGTTATAAGCAAAGTCTTTAACTGCTTCTTATATGATAAATATAAGGCAGACATAATCAGAGTTTTACCTGCATTTACTGTATAATCTAATACCCCAATCTGAAAAGGTGTTTCACCTAGTTTATTAGATAAGATTGCCTTAACAGCTTTCTCTTGTTCGGGTCTTAATTTATACTTACCTATCTGAGTTACAACTTTACTGACTTTAGGTAAAGGTTGTCTCATATCTACTATGATAGGCTTAATTCCAAGTTCAATACATCTTTTATATACTGAAGGAAGTAAGCCTATCTTAAATTGACCAGTCTTGGTTATATACTTTATTTTGCCATCCCAGTTTTGCATACCCAGTTGCCTAGTACGGAGGTAAAAGGCATTGGGGTGTCTGATAGCAAATTCGTTATATAACTTAATTGCATATTTTAGAGGTATATCTAATTCTGCAACGTTACAATTACGAATTATGATTTTCATATGATTACTGTTACTGATTTACATTTCTTAGGTTCGTCACCAGAATCTTCATATTCTTTCAGAGCTTTCTTTAAAAGAGAAATGTGATATTCTTCATCAGCAATGAATTTCTGGATAAGATAGGTAACTGGAATATAATCACTTCTCTTTATATACTCTTCTTTTTTATTCAGAGAATCGAATACTTTATAATATTCTTCTAGAGTTTCTTTTTCTGCTTGTAATGATAATCTTAAAGCAGATTCTGCTGAAGTACCAAGATCTATTATTGGATGTACAGTTAACTGATTATTTCCTGGTATATCGGTGTCCATTACATCAGAAGCTTTTAATAAGAAGTCTCCCAGCTTATCATAATGTACCATCTCTACTAATCCGATACCAAGCATCAATTCTCCTATTTCTTCAAACCTAGCCTGATGCTGAGTATACATAAGAATTGAAGTTAATTCTGAATACCTAGTATTCTTATATAAATCATACAAGGGTAAGATTATTTCCTTAGGCCATTTCTGAACTATAGAAATATCGGGGTATTCTACTTTGCTATCGGAATAATCCAAAGCATTTACAGTGGCTTCTGCCATCTCTTCTAAACGATTTTTAAAAGCTTTCATAGTTTATTAATTTTTGACCAGAGGCTTCCCTCTACTTTGGGTTCCTCTGGTTGTGAATGATTCTTATGTTTAAATAGGTATTTATTATATCTTTCGATAGCCTTGTCATTATACATCTGACTGGGTTCGGGTAAACCATTACACCAAGCAAGAGATTCGAATTGAGCATCGATAAATTGGGTGGGATCCCATCCTTTCTCAGATAAGAATTTATCTAGCCTTACAAAGTGTATATACTTATCTGGTTGATTAACAAATGATTCGTATATACCAGTAACATCTGCTACCATTTTTATGAAGTAATCATGGATAGCTTTAGCATTACCAGAATCATTTTCCATTTCCAATGTAGCAGAATATAAATCTGAAATCTTTTCTGACATAGAAGATAATCTGTTTAGGAGGTTATTATAATTACCGTCCATCTTCTTGATACCTAGTTCGATATATTTAATAAAACCTTCCCGGGTATCCAATTGAAAATCTTCACAGAATTGATTACAGAGCTCAGCTATCTTTTTACATACCGCCCAATTTCTTGGTTCTGTTTCTCTTATTTTTCTAACTCCTCTATGCTTTAGTTTTATACGAGTTGCATATATAATATCAGCAACTAAAGCAGCATCTCCCTTAGATGCTAGTAAAATGTTAGAAACTTTCTTAGTTGTCTTATTGTTTGTAACAACTACAACTCTAGTATTTATTGCTTCCTTACGGGCAATAACAAAGAAAGCATCAATCGGAAAATTATATACCTCTAACTGAGATAGGATCTTTTCGAATTGATGCTTAGTTATATGAATAGAAGGATCTCTCATACTCTTTTCTTTCTAAGTTTACCGCACTTCTTACACTTTAATAGGATTCCCCAATAAGTTACATATTCGGTTTTATGTACTACCTCCCAATCATGAAGGCATAAGTATTTAGCTTTTATAGCTTCTAATAATTGTTTCATATCTTTCTAATATTAATTTATATAATATAATAGGAAATCCTTAATCCAAGGAGTTTCTGAGTTTCACTAAATCTTGATAAGATTGGTACCTAGTATTATATATTAACTTAAGTACTTCTTTACGGCCTAGGTCATTACAGTCTTTATTTCCTGGCAATTGTATAACTTTGACCTTTTTATAAGCGACCAATTTGAAAGCCAGGTTGATTGAATATTTGATGGCATCAGGGTCCAGGAGTAATATAAATCTATTAACTGGAGATTTGATAAGCTGGTTAACTTGGTAAGCACTGATTGCCTTACCCATGGTGGCAATAGCCCTGTCTCCCATAGTAAGTGCATTGATTGCTCCTTCACAGATAAATATCGAACTATACATGTCGAGGGCATCTTGATTGAAGATAATGAATTCCTTTCCAAGTCCCGTAATATCTTTATTTGGATTATTGTATCTTGGGCCCTGTCCAATAACATTTCTCGCATTGTAATACCTGAGCGTGCCCTTATAATAATAAGGTATGATGAGGTACCCAAAAAAAGGTCCCTCAGTGGCAACATATCCGATACCGTGTTTTGATAATTCTTCGATAGTGAACCCACGGCTCGACATGTAACTTCTAATGCTTCTTGCAACTTGTGATGTTCCTTGATTAATGAGTTTAAACCCATCTGGAAGATAAACGGGCTTAGCATCGGATAATTCAATCTTCTCTTCTGAGAAAGCTTTGTCTGTAAAGTTTCCATTATCTAGAAATTTTAAAAGTTCGGCATAAGTATCAAATCCTTCAACATCCATTACTAGTTGAGCAGGATTCATATGATAATTGCATCTAAAACAATTAGTACGGTACATAGAAAGATTAATTCCCATCTTATGTTCCCTATGACAGAATGGGCATACGGGTAATTTCATCCAACCGTGTTTATATTTGTAAGCGCCCAAGCTCTTAATAAAATAATTGTAGAGCTTGGTTTTAAATTCATTAGTGATCTTACTCATGGTTAAAATGGTAATGGGTCATCATATTGGGCATATCTTTTCTTTAGCCTACGTAATTTATCTAGGTTTTCACATTTCAGTACCATTTGCTCAAATAAAGTAACTACCTGGGACCTGAGTGAAAGTAATTCTTTGTGTTCTTCATAGGATTCCTTTGAAAGGAAAAGTTCCCATCCTCCCCATTTAGCAGATCTTCCATCTTCAGAGAAGAACTCCCTTAAATCTGGGTTAACTCCAGTTAACCTGATATACTTGGGACCAACTGAATATACTTCTGCATATTGTGGAGTACATCTTGAATCTGAAGGTACTAAGTAAACCTCCTGTCCTTTTTGAATTCCTTCTAATCTCTTAATCATAATCTTATATTTTAGGTTTATATATCTCCACTGGTTTTAGCTCGCTTCTCTTCATTAGCATCGGGATTCCCTTTCTTCTTGAGAGATTCCTCGAGCTTCTCACCATATATTTCATCGTACTGTTTACGTTGTTCTTTAGTAAACTCTACACATCTTTGTCTTTCAACATCGCATTTGAATAATGCTCTACCACTAGGTAAACCATCTCTTTGTACTACTAATTCACAACGAAGTATATCATCTTTTTCTTCTTGTTCGGTAGAGTTAAGACCAACTATTGTATGGGCATTACGAACAATTGCAATAGAACCCGAGATATCATTTTCATCATATCTACTAGTCCTATGTTTCTTACCCTCTCTGGTAATATGATGAGCAGTCCATACAATATCTAAATCCATTTCTTCTGCTAGATTCTGAATATCTATATATACATTCGATATACGGTCAAAGTCCTCTTTATCCCTAGCAATTGAAGCAAGCTTTCCTGCATAATCCACCATCAGTACTTTAATATTGATGCCCTGGTTTCTTAGCTTAATTATAAGTTCCCTTATATAATTACAATCCGTAATCATGGCAGGAACTCTTTCAACTACTAGTTCAACTCCAAATCTTGCAAGTTTACGAAGATGTTTAGCTTCGAGTTTGTCATACTCACCAGAGTATAATTCCTTCTTAGTTTTATTGATAGAGGATTGAATAAATCGGTCCATGATTTGTTCTTTACCATTTTCTGTATCTACATATAAAACCGATTTCTTCATTCTTAAATAACCTCTTGCCAAGTTTACCATGAAGAAAGTTTTCTTAGCTTTGGGTTTATCAAGAATAACATTTACTGAATGTTCTGGGTAACCTCCAGCATTGGTAATATCATTAAGTTGTCTAAATGGACAAGGTATTACAGATGGTTCTGCTTGACGTTTGAATTGTCTCTCTGTAATATCCCTTATCATAAAGATAGGTTCATCATCTTTCTTAGGTTTTGAGTTTTGAAGTATCTTTTCTATTTTCCTTGAATAGGTTTCGTATTGTTCGAAGTTATCCAAATCAAAAGAATCATTCAAGTTCTTCATCTCTACATAGGTAGAGAATTGATATATCTTTTCTCGAATGTATTCGGAATCATTCAAGGGATTTGAATATAGGTCATCGATTATTTTATGGATATTGGGTATATCATCCTTAGTAACCAGGTCAACGTAATTTTTAGATTCAAGTAATTCTTTTATAACCTCTTTAAGGATATTCTTAGAAGGCATCTTGTTTTTCTTTTTGAAGAACTTAAATATGCCCTCGGCAATTAAAGAATGCTCAATCAGAACTAGGTAACTTGGTTTAATCTTTTTGATTATTAAGCCTCCCTCTTTATCCTTTAAGAGATACCTTAGGATTTCTAATTGAAAGCTGGTGTCAAATTCAAACTTGGTATTATCTTTTTTCATATTGCAATATAATTAAGTATAATCATATAGATTTCTATAGTCTCGGTTAGAGTTGTACATATAGACTCTCATCCTAGTACTCACTAATCCTCAGCTTCTAGGTGAACTTTATTAATATATTATTTTATATTTGATTTATTATACTTATATTTGCATATCATTTTAAAACATAGACTTATGAAGATAAAGGAAAATGGCAACAACGGATCAGAGATACATAGGTTGAAGCCTATGCAAGAAAATTATGATAAGGAAACTTTTGATAGGATGTATAAAATCTGTAAACCAGTTATCAGACGTCTTACTAAGCAAATTGATAATAGGAGGTTTAATGTTACACCCGATATCATAAGTTCTTATTTCTGGGATAAGATGTTATTTGTCTTTAATAAATATTATGGTACTTGTGAAGAAGAACATTTAAAAGCAAGGATATTAGCTTCTCTCAGTACCTTTAAGAATCATTTATTAAGAACTGCTTATGGAGAGGGAGCAGAATATCATCAGAATCTTTACCAATTAGAAGATTTATTCGATAATGATAAAGAACTAGAAGATGATACAGAAGAAGAGAAAGCTAAAGGAGAAATGCTTGATATGTTATATAAATATATGAAGAAGAACCTATCTCCCGATGCTTATTTGATCTTCGAGATATTGCTTAGTCCTCCTCCCTATATTAAAGAGAGAATCAAGGATGGTTCTCGTATCACTAACATTTTATTAGTAGAGTTTTTTGATATGCCTAGAACTAAATCTTCGGTAAGATATATCTCAGAACTTAAAGAAGATATAAGATATTGGGAAGAGAAAGCTAAAGAAGACTTACATTACTAACATAAAAAAAAGGGAACCCAGTGCATGAGGTTCCCTTTCCAGTGTAACTTATTTCCCAATAAGAATTCCACTTGTGTGTTGGACGAAAGCGATTAGCTGTTCTATAAAATAAAGCCCTAATAATTTTAAAAGTTTATATAGGTTTATAGTTTAATGATATAAGCTAGTACGAAATAAGGAGGTCTATTCTCATGAGGACTACCTCCTCCGGTTACTTGGGTATCAGCAGAATAATTTGAGTCAGGCCTAGTATGATTAGGAAATGGTCGATTATTAGCATTGTCTCCCCATTTCTCCTCTTTAAACGTAATCTTATGACTATGAG